>Ga0307979_1000028_pt1 | contig 100223 bp, 90 predicted proteins | sample OrgLakmetage1058_FD_201833 | JGI IMG/M metagenome (GOLD analysis project Ga0307979, IMG submission 201833) | Saline water microbial communities from Organic Lake, Antarctica - #1058 | ecosystem: Environmental > Aquatic > Non-marine Saline and Alkaline > Saline | place: Antarctica: Organic Lake...
AGTGGAGAATATCGGATTCGAACCGATGGCCTCCACGCTGCCAGCGTGGCGCTCTAGCCAACTGAGCTAATCCCCCATAATAATTAAGTACAAATATAATTGAAAAAAATTCGCATCAATTTTATTTATAATATGTTTTGAAAAATATATTTAGATAAGTGGAAAATGGAGAACATCATCCCGACGCTTCTGGAGAACCGATGGCCTCCACGCTGCCAGCGTGACGCTCTAGCCAACTGAACTGATCCTCCTATTATGTAATAAAAATAAACAAAAATGGGTCTTAGTAAAATCATACTTCTACTATTTTTACGTTAATACTATCGAACACATTATTAAAAGCAATATTTAGTTAGATTTATCAATTAAAATAAACAAAATTAAATATGGATGATTTTTGGTTATATCTCAAGCTTGGTTTCGATCATGTCTTAGATTGGAATGCTTACGATCATGTTCTTTTTCTCACAGCTTTAGTGGCTTCGTATACATTTCAGCAAAGCAAAAAAGTAATTTGGCTAGTCACCTTATTTACCATTGGACATATAGTATCCTTAGCCCTTTCTGCTTACGATATAATTCGAGTCGACAGCACAATTATTGAATTCCTGATTCCTGTAAGTATTATTTTTACTGCAGCTTACAGCATTATCACGTCAGGAAAACCCAAAGGCAAAATCAATCTACTGTATTTTATAACTTTTTTCTTTGGACTAGTGCATGGGTTTGGCTTTTCTACCTATTTCAATATGCTTGCCCAAGGAAGTGATAATCTTCTGCTTATGCTGGTGGAGTTTGCTTTAGGAATTGAGCTAGCCCAAATAATAGTTGTTTTTATAGTGCTACTCTTAGGCTTTATTGTGCAAAATGTTTTTAGATTTTCAAAAAGAGATTGGATTTTAGTCATCTCCTCCTTAGTGCTGGGAATGACGATCCCCATTCTCGTTGGAAATTGGATATTTTAAATGTAAACAGAAACAAGTCTACTAGAGTTTAAGTAAATTTAGGCAGGTTCTTAACGCTTGTAAAAGCGCATTAGTTTTATATTCGAATTTATTTTGAAGATGACCATAGAAAAACAGTTAAAATTTGACAAAGCCTATTTGAGAATGGCGAGAGAGTGGGGTAAGTTGTCCCACTGCCAGCGGAAGCAAGTTGGAGCTATTATCGTAAAAGATAGAATGATTATTTCGGATGGGTTTAATGGGACTCCCAGCGGTTTTAATAATGCCTGTGAAGATAAAGAAGGCTTTACTAAATGGTATGTGCTCCATGCAGAGGCTAATGCAATCTTAAAAGTTGCAGCCTCCACACAGTCTTCAAAAAACGCTACGCTTTACATCACTTTATCGCCTTGTAAAGAATGTAGTAAGTTAATTCACCAAGCAGGAATTATCCGCGTAGTTTACCAACATCGCTATAAAGATGATGCTGGATTGGATTTTTTAGAAAAAGCTGGAGTAAATCTCCAAAATATTGAAAATTTGGAAGAATGAAGAGATGGATGAAAATTTTATTGCCTTTGCTCCTTGCAGTTGTCTTTGCAACAGGTATTTTATTGGGTAATCTTCTAGATTTTCAAGATAATTCTTTAGCTAATTCATCTTCCAAACGTCAAAAACTCAATAGACTCATCAACTATATAGACAAAGAATATGTAGATGATGTGAATACAGATAGCATTGTAGATGTCACAGTAAATTCAATTTTGAATAATCTAGATCCACATTCTGTATATATCTCCAATCAAGAATATGACTTTGTACAAGATAACATGCGTGGAGATTTTGTTGGTATTGGTATAAGCTTTTACAATATTAAAGACACTATTGCCGTGATTCGTACCTTATCCAAAGGCCCAGGAGAACAAGCCGGCCTAGAAGCTGGAGACCGTATTCTTTATGCAAATGCTATACCTCTTTTTGGAAAAAAAATGACCAATGATTCTCTCACTAAAATCTTGAAAGGGCCAGCTAATTCTAAAGTAAACTTGAAAGTGAAACGCTTTGGAGAAAACAACTTATTGGATTTTGAAATTAACAGGGATGTGGTTCCTTTAATAAGTGTCGACACTGGATATATGATCAATGATACCTTAGGCTACATCAAAATAAGCCGATTTGCTGAATCCACTTATGAAGAGTTTAAAATAAAGATGAAAGAGTTTGCTACACCACAACTAAAGAGTGTTGTACTGGACTTGAGAAATAACGGAGGAGGATTTTTAAAACAGGCTACTACTATTTTAGATGAATTTATTGCAGACGGAAAACTTCTGTTATTTACCAAAAACAAAAATGGTGACATTAACGAGACTTATTCTACTTCCCGCGGCGACTATGAGGATAAGAAGCTTTATGTGCTCATCGACGAAAAATCTGCTTCTGCTAGTGAAATAGTCGCTGGAGCTATACAAGATAATGATAGAGGAACAATTATAGGACGTCGATCTTTTGGGAAAGGTCTTGTTCAAAGAGAAATGAATCTAGGCGATGGAAGTGCTGTAAGGTTAACGGTGGCTAGATATTACACCCCAACGGGTCGGTCTATTCAACGGCCTTATGAAAATGGAAAGAGCGATGCTTATTATTCCCGTTATATGGAGCGCTACACCAATGGTGAGCTCTTAAGCAAAGACAGTATCAATGTAGATGATTCCTTAAAATATAAAACTCCAGAGGGTAAAATCGTTTACGGAGGTGGTGGCATTATACCCGATGTATTTGTTCCTAGAGATGCTTCTCAAGCTATACAAGACATTCAGTTTATGTATGAAGGGGGGGTTATGGATAGATTTATTTTCGACCTTTTGGATGAAAAAAGAAAATTTTATAATTCCTTGTCTAAAGACGATTTTTTAGTAAGGACACTAATTACGAAAGACGTTGTAGATAAATTCACAAGATATCTCGGCGATTATAATATGAATTACAATTTTGGAAGGACAAGCCTTATTTTAGAAAAGTACCTCAAAGCAACGATGGCAAAACAACTATTTGACGTTGATCTTGCTGAAAAAATCGCCCATGAAAACGATCCCTATATCACCAAAGTTCTTAATCTTTCTTCTAAAGAAAAGCTAAAAGAATAGGCCATCATGAAGGATTTTGCTCACTTGGTAAAAACCATCGATAGCACCAACAAAACCAACCAAAAGGTTGAAGCTTTATCCAACTATTTCGAAAATGCTTCCAACCCAGATAAAGTTTGGACCATTGCTATCCTTTCCCATAGACGACCGCCAAGACCAGTCAATAGTACATTAATAAGAGGTTATGCTTCAGAATTAGCAGAAATCCCACTATGGCTTTTTGAAGAATCCTATCATATCGTTGGAGATTTGGCAGAAACCATAGCGCTGGTGGTTCCTAATAAAACTAGAACCACCGAGAAGAGCCTCACTCAATTCTTACAAGAAATCCTTCAACTAAAACCAAAATCAGAAGAAGAAAAAAAAGAATACCTCATCAAAAACTGGAGCCAACTCGATTATTATGAACGGTTTGTGTTTACAAAATTAATGACTGGTGGATTTAGGATTGGCGTTAGTCAGAAATTAATGACCAGAGCACTCTCTAAAGCAACAGGTATAGATGAAGATATTTTGGCCTTTAAACTGATGGGGAACTGGGATCCAAATAAAATATCCTATTCTGAATTAATTCTCGAAAAAAATGAGGCCGATTACCTCTCCAAACCTTATCCTTTTTACTTAGCCTATGCCATCGCAGAGGATGCTTCCGAACTTGGGCAACCTAAAGATTGGTTAGCAGAACATAAATGGGACGGTATACGAGCTCAACTTATTGTAAGGAAAGGACAGCTCTTTGTGTGGAGCCGTGGTGAAGAATTAGTCACTGATAAATATCCAGAGTTTGAGATATTCACTGAAATACTCCCAGATGGAACGGTCTTGGACGGGGAAATTTTGCCCTATCCTAACGATAGTATTGGTGATTTTAAAGACTTACAAACTAGAATAGGGCGTAAAAATGTAAGCAAAGCACTACTAAAAAAACTTCCTGTTATCTTAAAAGCTTATGATATCTTGGAATACAAAGGGGAGGATATTCGTTCTACACCTTTTGAAAAAAGACGTGAGGTCTTAGATGATCTCTTTGGAAAATATGGCAAAGACATTATACCCTTTCACCTGTCTGAAACTATGCGTTTTACATCTTGGGAAGATATGGCTAAAGAGCGTAAAAAAGCTAGAGATATTAAATCTGAAGGACTCATGATAAAGCGTGCAGATTCGACCTATGGCGTGGGGAGAAAGAAAGGAGATTGGTGGAAATGGAAGTCAGATCCGTTTAGTATTGATGCGGTACTCACTTATGCTATGAGAGGCCATGGAAGGCGTAGCAATTTATTTACAGACTATACTTTTGCCTTATGGAATGACGATAAATCTAAGTTGATCACTTTTGCAAAAGCTTATTCTGGACTTACGGATAAAGAGTTTAAAAAAGTAGATGCATGGATAAAGAAAAACACCATAGAGCGTTTTGGTCCCGTAAGAAGTGTAGAATATAAGCATGTTTTCGAAATCGCCTTTGAAGGCATTGCGGAGTCCAAACGCCACAAAAGCGGGATGGCAACAAGATTTCCTAGAATATTACGCTGGAGACAGGATAAAAAAATTGAGGATGCCAATACTTTAAGTGACTTAAAAGCTATGATTCCAGATTAGACCTTATCCATCTTTTAGTTTTTTACGGTAAATAAAATCATTTAATAACCAGGAAAATGCTCCGTAAATTCCTCCACCAACAACTATGGAAATAAAAAGTTGGACAAAAAAGTCAGTATTTGACATTTGCCCCCAGTTTCCCCAATAACTTAATACCGTATTTAAAGCAAATACAATAATTCCAAAACCAACTCCGTGCTTGGTAATATATTTTGTTTTTCCTTGAGTTTTTATTCGTTCCCAGTTTTCAACAAATTTCTTGTCAGACTCTTTCATGTATCATCAATTGGATAAGAAAATCTTATCGATTTCTAATTTAAATCCTTCTACAACTTTATTCCCTATTAAAAAGGTGACTTCTTCTATGGACTCAGCTTCAAAGTTGGGCAAATCTAAGCTTCTTCCTCTATAAGTTGGATAAAATGCTGAAATTTCTAGCTTGATTGTTTTCCAAGTGGGAGTTACTTCAAAAGTGTTCACATAGGAGTAGTCATCCCCCCTTTTTTTCTTTAATCTGAATTGGTAAGTTGAAGGATTTCCTCTCACCTTTAAATTGATGTATTTATAACTTCCTACATTACTCATATTGGTGAAATGCCTTACAGAGGCAAAGCCTCCATTGTTTTTTAAGGAGATTTTACCTGTGAAAACACCATGGCCTTCCTCATTTAAATTCATTGTACTTGAAGATAATCCTCCCATGACTCCATCATTCACAATGGTCCAATTTTCTGGATTTTCACTTGAATTAAAATCGTAAATCAATTGTTCTTGTGCCATACAGGTTGAAATTATCAAACATAAAATTAAAGTTTTCATAGAAAAATATAGTTTGATCTTAAAATTAACTATTTTAAGATCAAATACAACATAATGAGTCAACCTCTTTCAAAAACTTATTTTGAGAATCCTGATGTGGTCGCCCTCGCTAAAGACTTAATTGGAAAAAGGCTAAACACCTTTAGTGATGGAGTATTGACTGCTGGTATCATCACAGAGACCGAAGCTTATGCCGGGAAAGGTGATAAAGCATGCCATGCACACTTGGGTAGATTTACCAAGCGGACTCAAGTGATGTACGAGTCAGGAGGCATTGCTTATGTTTATTTATGTTATGGTATTCATCACCTTTTTAATATTGTAACCAACACCAATGGCAATGCCGATGCCATTTTGATTAGAGCGATTGAACCTACACAAGGCCTCCAAAAAATGCTAGAGCGCAGGAATAAACAAAAGCTTGAAAAAAGCTTAACCTCTGGTCCTGGTAATGTGACAAAAGCTTTAGGGATTACAAAATTTCATAATACTAAAAGCGTCCTTGGCCAAGAAATCTGGATAGATAACCCTGGGGTTAAAGTAGAATCTATTGTCGAGACCACAAGAATTGGTATTGATTATGCAGAAGAAGATGCAAACCTCCCTTGGAGATTTTATAAACAAGATTCAAAATATATTTCAGTTAAATAAGACTCATGAAGCTTTTTAGAATACTCGTTATAATCCTATTACTATTGGTTGTTGATTCTTTATACAGTCAAGATAAGTTGTTTTTTAATAGGATACATCAGTTTGAACATCTAGAATGTCAACATGCCATTGGGACCATCATTGAAGATAAAGTCTTTTACAGCAATAATACTGACAATACTACATTTATGAATTTTTACAATTCTGAAAGTGATATTTTATATGTGGACTTTACAAAATATGGTAGTTATATCGCTTTCAATCAGTTTAAAAAATCTGCTTTTCTAGAAGCAAATGTTGTCCTAATGGGATTCATGAACGGAGTTCCCCTTGATGCTGTATCCGTTTCAGAAGCTAGAATGAAATTTCGTGTACACAAAGTAAAAGATACTATGGTTGAGGGTAAAAAGCTTAAGCATATTCTAATCCATCCAAGAAACACGAAAAAACACAACTTCAAATCCTACAATATATTCATCAATACAAAAGCTAAAACTGAAATTCCACTATATACTTCCCCAACCATTTATTTTCTTTTAAAGGGAAGTTTAAAAGACCTTAGAGGAACTGTTGTGGAGACTTATTTTATTGATCTGGAAGGATATCGGTATTGTCATGATATATTAACTGAGTTTCAAATTATCAACAAACGAGTTATCCTTAGATAAAAGTTAACCTTGTATGTACTTCTTTGGTGTAGTTCCAAACTTCTTTTTAAAAGCGGCTATAAAGTGACTTGCAGTGCTGTAACCAATATGCAACCCGACTTCATTAACATTATGCTGTCCTTTTTCAAGTAACTTTCTGGCGTAGTCCATTTTATAATCGAACAAGAAAGAAAAAACAGTGTCGCCGTATATTTCTTTAAACCCCTCTTTAAGTTTTTTTAAACTTAAGCCAACCTCATCAGCAAGTTCCCGAAGTGTTGGAGGTTCCACCATTCGCTGAAGAATAATCTCTTTGGCTAATTTTATTTTTTTTACATTGTCTTCATCATCTAGAAACGGACATTGTTCTATATCTGCTTCTGCAGGCCGATTAAAATAAAGGCCTATTAGTTCATAAGCTTTTCCCTTTAAGTAAATCTTTCTAACTGAGGGATGTAAATTAAAATTCAAAATCTGAGTTAAAATTACAGCCATAGCAGGAGAAACAATCACTTCCTTGTAATACTTCTTGTCGCGATTATCTTCGGTTAGAAAGTCGATATAGTTAGCTTCGGCACAGAATAACGTGTGGAGTTTCTGGATAGAAATTAAAATAGATACCGACCAAGATTCTGGAAAAGCCACTAAGTTGATGGGAAGATCTCGCTCTGGGTTATATAACAGCAAAGAACAGTCTTCCTTAATATTCAAAACATAATTACCTTCGTTGAAATTGAATTTTATTTCCCCTTTTACGCAAAAGTGAAACTGAATAAAATCCGCGCCAATGTAATGAGTGATACACTCTTCGACCTCAGATTCATTTTTGATAGATAAGATAGATATTCCGTCTTCAATTTCTATAAACTGTTCTGAACCTCTAGCGTTATTTTTTTCTGATATTAATGCCATAATCTCATGCTTTTTATTTAGAATCGTTCTAATTAAGATCTCTCCAATTCATTATATACATTACAAAATTAATGAATAAAGCTGATAATTATCAGTTTTGAAATAAAAATACATTAAACGACAAAAAAGGAACTTTGAGCGTTACTTTTAACTAGACTTATGCTATATTTTTGTATTCCATAATTTTGGAACAAAGAATGCAAAAATACAACGTTTCTAAACATATAAGTTTTTATGTCATAGGCATCAGCTATAAGAAAGCCGACGCTAAGACTAGAGGAAAATACAATCTTAATATAGATCAAAGAAAAGCTTTATTACACAAAGCTAAATCCCTTGGTCTTGATTCTGTAGTCGCCTCATCGACCTGTAATAGAACTGAAATCTACGCCTTTGCAAATCAAGAAAAAATCTTGATTGATTTACTTTGTGAATTTAGCCTTGGGGATCAAGAAACATTTTCTGAAAATGGCTATATACTCAAAAACGAATTGGCGATAGACCACATGTTTAAGGTTGGAAGTGGTTTGGATAGTCAAATTCTCGGTGATTTTGAAATTATAAGTCAAATAAAATCTGCTTTTATTTTATCAAAAAAGCAAGGAATGGTCAATCATTTTATGGAACGCCTTGTAAATTCTGTCATACAAGCAAGTCGAAGAATCAAGAATGAAACGAAAATATCTTCAGGAGCAACTTCTGTATCCTTTGCCTCAGTGCAGTATATTTTAGACAATATTGGTCGTGTTTCAGACAAAAAGATATTGCTGTTTGGGACTGGTAAAATCGGTAGAAATACGTGTGAAAACCTTGTTAAACATACCAGCAATAAAAACATTACCTTAATTAATAGGACAAAAGGTAAGGCTGAAGAGATCGCAGGCAAATTCAACCTTATTGTTAAAGATTTTTCAGAATTACAGTCAGAAATTAGATCTACAGATATTCTTATCGTTGCTACAGGTGCTCAAACCCCAACAATTACAAAGGAATTAATTTATCCTAAAAAAGAACTTCTTGTTTTAGATCTTTCTATTCCTAAAAATGTTGCTGAAGACGTTCAAGGCATGGATAACGTAAAATTGCTCCACTTGGATTATCTGTCTCAAATTACGGATGAAACACTTTCTAAAAGAAAACAATTTATTCCAGATGCTGAAGCGATTATAAAAGAAGTGAGATTTGAGTTTGATGAATGGCTCGACACTCGAAAGTTTGCACCTACCATCAAAGCACTGAAAGAAAAATTTACAAATTTTAAGGAAGAAGAACTCGATTACCAAAGCAGAAAGAATTTAAAATTCGATAAAGAGCAGGCCGAAATTATCAGTGATCGTGTCATACAGAAGATTACACGAAGTTTTGCAAGTCATCTCAGGAATGCAAACGGTTCCACGGAAGATAGTATTGCTTTACTTAAAAAAGTATTTGAATTGGAAATGGATTCCGAATAGATCTTTTTTCCTTTGGTATTCAAAATAACTCTACTCCACCATGTCAAAAACTATATCTATAGGCACTCGCGATAGTGAGTTAGCCATGTGGCAAGCCCATAAAGTTAAAACACTGTTAGAAAGTCAAGGCTATTCCACTATCCTTAAGCCCGTAAAATCTACCGGAGATCTCAATCTTGATCAACCGCTTTACGAAATGGGCATTACTGGAATCTTTACAAAAACACTTGATGTAGCGCTGGTAAAAGGAGATATCGACATAGCAGTCCACTCGATGAAAGATGTGCCAACAGCCCTTCCAAAGGGTGTTGTAGAGGGTGCTGTGTTGCCAAGAGCCAACGCAATTGATATTCTTCTTCACAAAGGTTTATCGTTTTTGGAAAATGAAGGAACCATTGCTACCGGAAGCTTACGAAGAAAAGCTCAATGGCTTAGTAAATACCCTCAACACAAAGTAGAAAATTTACGAGGTAATGTAAATACTCGCCTTCAAAAGCTTGAAAATCACAATTGGAATGGGGCCATATTTGCAGCTGCAGGTTTGGAACGTATTAATCTAAAGCCAGACAATCACATAGAATTAGATTGGATGATTCCTGCCCCTGCTCAAGGCGCTATGCTTGTGGTTACAATGGAACATAATACGGTATGTAGAAAAGCTTTAGAAAAACTTAATCATACAGATACGGCCCTAGCTGTAAAGGTAGAACGTGAATTTTTAAAAACACTCGAGGGAGGTTGTTCAGCTCCTATTGGTGCTCTAGCCACTATAAAAGGTAGAGAAATTAATTTACGAGCTGGACTGTATAGCTTAGATGGCAAGCAGACGTTTACTATTCATGAAACGATTCCTATAGACGATGTTGAGGGCTTCGGTAGACGTTGTGCAGAACATGTTCTAAAACAAGGCGGGGGAAAACTTATGAAAAGCCTTCGTAAAATCTTATAATATGCCCTCCGTTCTTTCTACTAAAATATTAACTCCACCACAAAAGAATTTATTAATTAATGCCGGCCTAAGTCTTACAGAGTATAACGCTATCCAAATAGAAATTTTGCAACTTCCTCAAGAGAGGTATAAAAATCACTATCCTCATGCTATTATTACTAGCCAAAAAGCTGTAGAATTGATAAAACATTTTTCTATCGGAAAATGCTATTGTGTAGGAGACAAAACAGCCTTAAGCCTTAAAGATGATGGCTTTCTAGTTGAAGCCAAAGCCAAAAATGCTAAAGAACTTGCAGAGACAATCCTACAAAATTACCGTACTAACTCATTCACTTTTTTTGGAAGTCAACAGCGCAGACCAGAACTTTCGGAAATGCTCCAAGAATCTGGTATTGATCTCAAGGAGGTTTTCGTGTATAAAACACACTTAATTCCTAAGCAGTTCAATAGATCCTTTGATGCTGTCTTGTGTTTTAGCCCTTCTGGTGTAGATAGCATATTTAAGTTGAATGCCTCATTAGACTCTAACCTAATTTGTATTGGTAATACTACAGCAACTCAAGCTAGAGACTATTCCAAACGTGTTTATGTTTCGAGTAAAACCTCTGTAGAAAGCCTTATCGTAAAAGCTGTTCAGCTTTTACGACCTTAACTAAAAAATCCCGCTAAACAGCGGGATTTTTTAGTTTTAAAGGACAATAGGTTATTCGAAATCAGAAGCTGTAACTCCATCATTAAATTTCACCTCTTCTATTTTAATGTCAATAGTTTGTGGTCCTAAATCTTGACTTAACATCATAGGAACCATAACTCCGTTTTTATCTGTATAATCGCTATACATAAGTTTAGACGTCATTTTTTGACCCATCTGTTCTGCTGTAGTTTCTGTAGCTAGTTTTAGCCCAGTATCTACGCTGTAAAACTCTCTTACGTTGTCAGTTAATTTGATCACATAAGCATCTTCACCGTTTATAGACTCTATGCCAGTAAGCTCTGCGGACTCTGAAACCTTTTGTTCAGAAAATAAGCCAGACATGATTTTAGCATCTTTTACTTGTTGCTCTGTATAGTCCATTTTTTGACCTTGAGCAGCAGTAAAGCCTTTCTCACCATCAAAAACTTGTTTTGATAATGTATTCCCATTCATTTCAACAAGCTCTAGCATTTTTCCATCTTTGGTCAGCTTTCGGGTAAAAGAGATACTCATCCCTTGCACAGAGGCATTACCTTTCATGATCATGTTATCCACTTTAGAAACAACATTATTGCCTCCTATAGCTTTTATATAGCTATCGTAAACTGAACTTACAGTGACGCCTTCAGGCAATTCTTTTTTAAATTCAGGTTTTTCGATAGGGTTTGCATATTTATCAAAATAATTGATTGGCAAGCCTAATCTGTCTAGATTTTCTGCAACATCACTACCTTTACCTACAATTATAACTCTAGCATTATCTACACTAAAGTATTTTTTTGAGGCTTCTAAAACATCATCTGTTGATACCATATTGATGTTTTCTAAATAGTTGGCATAGAAGTCTTGAGGTAGGTTGTTACGTTTTATGTTAAGAGCAAAATTAGCAATAGTTTGTGGGCGTTCTAATGACATAACAAAGTTTCCAACGTATTTTGCTTTTGCACTTTTTAAAGTTTCAGGGTCTACTGGCTCTGTACGTATACGTTCTATTTCTTTTATAAATTCTACAACAGCACTATCTGCTACTGCATTACGAACTTTAGCACTTGCATTAAATCGTGATACTCCATAGCGACTTGCTCCTAAACTTGAGTAAGCCCCATAAGTATACCCTTTATCTTCACGTAAGTTTTTAAACAAATAACCTTCACCACCACCACCAAGAATGTTATTGGCCATTAATGAGGCAAAATAGTCTTCATCATTTTGCTTTAAACTAACATTATTTGTAACTGAAATATTAGACTGAGTTGCATTTGGTAAATCAATAAAATTAATTTCTGTAGTAGAAACGTTTTCAGTTAATTCAGGTGCTGAAATATTTGGTAAATCTTGTTTTTTCCAATCTCCGAAGTATTTTTTTATTTGCTTTTTGGCGTCTTTTGGTTCTATATCACCAACAACCACAATGTAAGCTTCATTAGGTGCAAAGCGCATTTCATAGAGATCTTTTACATCTTGAAAGGTTACATTATTCACACTCTCTTCAGTAATAAACTCACCATAAACATGATTTTTACCGTAAGCCAAGGCCCCTACAACTCGACCAGATACTGCATCTAAACTTTTTTCATTAGACTTTAAATTTTCAATTAATTTATTTTTCTCTTTCTGAAATTCTTCTTCAGTTAATAGCGGGTTTATTGTTGCATCTGCCATTAGCTCAACAATACGATCGTCATATTTTTTTAACCCACTACCAAAACCTCCGCTAGAACCAAAATTTATACTTGCGCCTAAGAAATCTACTTCTTCATTAAAATCTTCTTTAGAAATCGTGGTGGTTCCGTTTCCTAACATAGACGATAACAAGCTTGCTACGCCTGCTTTATCTCCTTCCACATAAGGCATGTTGTCAATGCTTAGTTGATAAGATACACGTGGTAGCTTATTGTTTTCCACCACCATAACGGTAATGCCGTTCTTTAATTTATACTCCTTCGGTTTTTCTAAATTAATTGTAGGCTCTGGTCCTGCCTCTGGCATTTGTGATCTATCTATTTGGGCGCTAGCTCCAAAAGCAATCAATGTAACACCTATAAAAGCGACTAATTTTTGTTTTGATATATTCATCTTATTTATCATCTTTTTTTGGTAAGTACTCGATTTCTATACGTTGATTGGGGCTTAAATATTTTTTTGCCACATCTCTAATTTCTTCTCTTGTAATAGAACGGTATAAATCTAATTGATTGTTAATTAAATCTACATCATCATATAACATGTAATAAGTAGCTAATGAACTAGCAATTCCAGCAACGCTAGAATTAGAGTTTACAAATTGATTTTCAAATTGATTTTGCAGTTTTTGATAATCCCGCTCAGAGATTAATTCATTTTGCATTTTAGCAACTTCTTCATCAATTTCTACGAGGAGTGAATCCAATGAAACGTCTCCCAGTGGTAAAGCTAATAGAGCAAATATATTATAATCAACTTGACCCAAATTCACGGCCTGCACTTGTAGAGCCTGCTTTTGTTCATCAACCATTTTTTTAAACAAGACAGAACTTTTACCTCCACTCAGGTATGCGGAAATCATATCTAGAACAAAAGCATCTCTAGTTGCTTGGCCAGGCAGTCTGTAAGCAGCAATAATTGCAGGTATTTGAATATTGGCATCGTAAGCAGTTACCTTTTTAGTTTCTGTAATTGGCTCTTCTTCAGGAAAATTTCTTTCTACTGCTGGACGTGATTTAATTTCACCAAAGTATTGCTTTACCATTTTGATAGTTTCAGCTTTGTCAATATCACCAGCAACAACTAACACAGCATTGTTTGGACCATAATACTTATCAAAGTATGCATTAAACTCCTCTAATGTAGCAGCATCCAAATGCTCCATTTCACCAATATTTGTATCTTTATAAGGATGTGCTTCAAAAAGGTTTTCTCCAACTACTTCTAGAAATTTACCATAAGGTCTATCATAGCTTTGACGTTTTTCCTCTTTCACTACTTCATTTTGAGTGTCAACTCCTTTTTGATCAATGACAGGATGCAACATGCGCTCAGATTCTAACCATAGTCCCAATTCTAATTTATTGGATGGAAATATTTCATAATAATAAGTACGATCCTGAGAAGTGTTTGCGTTAAAAGTCCCTCCATTGGCAGGAATGATTTTCATAAACTCGCCACGTTCAATATTTTCAGTTCCTTCGAATAAAAGATGCTCAAAAAAGTGAGCAAAGCCAGTACGATCACGTGGACCGTCTTTTCCACCTACATCATACATAACTGATGTAATTACAACAGGAGCAGTATTATCTTGGTGTAAGATTACATGTAAACCGTTGTCTAAATTGTATTCTGTAAATTCAACCTTTTGCGCATGGGCTAAAGTGATGAAAAATACAAAAAAGGATAACATAATAGTTTTAGTCATTTTTTTTGTTTTAGTTATAAATAATTAATGTGAAAATAAACAAATTGTTGCAACATTTATGATTAAAAATAAATTTTTAGAAGTAGCTACTTAAGTGCATATTAATTTGGATTGATATAATTTCGGTTTTTGCATCATTCTAGAAACAAGGTTATGAAAGATGGTTTTCTTACTTCTAGACCTATTCAATCGATAACAAAATTCATCAAAATATCCACTAATATGGAAAGAACTTACATATGAATAGGTAGTTCTAATCCACGATTTGATTTGATGAATCATAGTGTGTAATATTTTGAAGTTTTTCCCAGAATTACTAGGTATCTGTTCGATATTATATTCTTTAGCTATAGGTCTATATCCGCGCCACAAATCCGTGTTGATACTTGCCGTTTTTGAGATATGCTTATCAAATATTGGACGTAATTCTTTAGCAGAAAAGTCATTTATTTGATTCACGTACATTCTTTTCACTTTTCCATTTTCTGTTAGTTCAAGGGCTACTACAGCTTTTTTTTTCTTGGTATTATAGCTTCTCCCAACCTTACCATCTTCTTTTCCACCTACCACAAATTCATCTACCTCAACGCGATTCATCATTGGAAAGTTCTCACTAGACTTCATAGCATCACGAACCTTGTACATGAACATTCGGGCAGTATAAGGTGTAACTCCTACTCGTTTTGCCAAATAACTTGCTGATAAACTACGAGTAGTCGTTGCCATTTCAAAACAGATGATAAAAGCCTTATCTAATCCAAATTTTACTTTATGAAAAAGCGTGTTTGCAGATGCTGATTCTGTATGACTACATTTATTACAGGTACGATCATAATTGGAACGAATTTGACAAGCACTATGACTACATTTTACACATTTGAAACCATTTTCCCATTTTATTTCTGATAGGTATTCCTTACAAGAAAGCACAGAATTGAACCGAACATAAAACTCTTGGGCATTTTGCCCTTCAAAATTAATCATACAACTCTTATTTTATTCACTTACAAGATACAATAAGTATGAAACTAAATAGCGACCTCTATAAATTTTTAATTCCTTAAGACTTTAGTAAAGAATCCTCGGGGCAAGCCCACGAGGCATTTAGATGGTCGTTTTTGATTGATGAAAACCATCCGTTTTCAAACTTTCCTTAAAACACGAGGCAAGCCTCGGGGAATTAAACCCAATAGAGATTAAATTAACTGGTAAATACTTATCCATTAGTAATTTTAATATATTTGTGAATAAAACATATTCATGAATCGATTTGTATTATCCGTAAGATTTGGCATAGCATTGACATCCTCATTAATTGCTTATTTCTTGGTGTTGTCATTATTCAACCTCCATATCAACCCTTTATTTAGTATATTTAATGGAGTGATTACTGGTTTTGCTATTTTTGAATCCATTCGTTATAAAAGAATAGAAAAGAAATCCGAATACAATTACACCACTGGATTTCAAGCTGGGATTGTTACTGGGTTTTTGGCAACTATCATTTTTACGCTTTTCATGGCTGTATATGCTACCGAAATTGACCCTGACTTTATAAGCAAAATTGCAGAGAACTTTTTTAATTCTTATAATACAGGTGTTGGTGTTTTTGCTTTTACCGTACTTTTATCAGGTTTAGCAACAACTATAGTCTTAACTCTTTCCTTTATGCAACTCTTTAAACACAAGCTTAAAGACTAATTTAGGCTTTGGGGATTTTTGTTGCTTGTTTATTTTTAAAGCACTATGTTTGCAAACTATTTGGTAAAAATAATAAACTAAACACTATGTATGCAATTGTAGAGATAGCAGGGCAGCAATTTAAAGTTGCGAAAGACCAGAAAGTGTTTGTTCACCGTTTAAAAGAAGACGAAGGTACTAACGTATCTTTCGATAAAGTTCTTTTACATTCAGACGGAGACAACATTACTCTTGGCGCCCCAGCTATAGATGGTGCTTCTGTAGACGCTAAAGTCGTTAAGCACTTGAAAGGAGACAAAGTTATTGTCTTTAAAAAGAAAAGAAGAAAAGGGTACCGTAAGAAAAATGGCCATCGCCAGTATCTTACACAAATTCACATCGAAGGTATTTCAATTCCTGGAGGAAAAAAGGAAGTCGCTGCTTCACCTAAAAAAGAGGAGAAGAAAGCTGAGGACAATGAAGTTAAGTCAGACTTAAGTGAACACACCGTTGCTGAACTTAAGGAAATGGCTAAAGAAAAAGGCTTAGAAGGATACTCTGCTTTGAAAAAAGCAGAACTCATTGAGTTATTAAGTAAAAAGTAAATTAAACTTAAAAATTAAACATCATGGCACATAAGAAAGGTGTTGGAAGTTCAAAAAACGGAAGAGAATCACAATCGAAACGTTTAGGCGTTAAGATTTTTGGAGGGCAGCTTGCTATTTCTGGTAATATTATTTTGAGACAAAGAGGTACTGCTCACAATCCTGGTGATAATGTATATGCTGGAAAAGACCATACATTACATGCTAGAGTTGATGGAATTGTACATTTCAAGAAAACAAAAAATGATAAATCTTTTGTTCATATTCAACCTATCGAAGCATAAGTAAGTATTCATTACAGTGAAAAGCCCTTTAAATTATGTTTAAAGGGCTTTTTTTATATAACGTTTATAACCAACTAGAACCAAGCATTCCAAGGTATCCTAGAAAGTATTAACAAGAGGGCTAAAGCGTAAAAAATTGCAATCGTCCTAAATTTCTTATTGGAAGCTAACTTCTTTTTGTGCTTACTATAACCTACTGTTATAAGGACAATAGCAATAATCATAGTTAAAGGGTGCTCAATGAGATATAATCTCAATACACTATCCTCCATAACTCCTTTCATACCGACTTCAGAAAAAGCGGAGAAGTAAGGACTCACAAAATAAATTATAAGACCTATAAGCAGTTGCAAATGAGAGACAATCAATGTAAAAAGTGAAATTCTAAAATCTGGAGGACCAAAATATTTTTTCCCCAACGTCTTAATAATAGCGTTGAAGGTAGCGAGGGTGAGTACTAAAAGAACTAGATAAGCCCAGTATGAGTGGACAGTTTGTAAAGCTTGATACATATTATTTATTTATCGTTTTCAAATAAGGCTTTTAATTCTGTGGCGTCCTTAGGTTTCATTTTACCAGCCAGGACTAAGCTAAGTTGTTTGCGTCTAAGAGCAGCATCGTATCTCTCTATTTCGAGTTTAGTTTGCGGCTCTAGCTTTGGCACAAGAACTGGATTTCCAGTGTCATCCACGGCAACAAAGGTATATATGGCTTCGTTGGCCTTAGAGCGTCTACCACTTTCTCTATCTTCTATCCATACATCAAGAAAAATCTCCATAGACGTTTTGAAACTTCTAGTGACTTTAGCCTCAACAGTCACAACACTCCCTAAAGGAATGGCTTTATTGAAAGCAACGTGATTGACAGATGCTGTTACCACTATGCGTCTAGAATGCCTCCTAGCCGCAATACTTGCTGCTCGATCCATCCTAGCTAACAACTCTCCACCAAACAAATTGTTAAGTGGATTGGTTTCACTAGGTAAAACCAAATCGGTTAGTATAGTTTTTGAATCTTCAGGATATTTTACTTCCATTATTACTTTTGAACAAAGATAAGGTTTGTAGAGTAAATCGAATCTAAAAGTTACTTAACAAATAGCCAAGCATCAGGATTCTCAATGGATTTTATTTTTCTAAGAAACTTTAAAGCCAATTCCTTATCGGAATAACTCGCAAAGGCCACTTGATGTAATCCATAAGCGTTTTCACCAATCAATGTAGCAGAATACCCCTTTTGTTGTAAAAGCTTAACTTTCCGTTCAGCATTCGCTTCAATTCTAAACGCTCCGGCTATGATATGATATTTAGGTAAGATGGTTTCTACCTTATTGGTTTCTAGGTTCAAATTGGAAAACGTAAAATTAAATTCAGCGCTTTGTATTCTTTCCTGCAAAAGAGTTTCAGCCTTTTGGGATTCGGTATAATTATACGAAATCACATGGTTGTTGTATTGGTACAAACCAAGAAAGCTCGCTAAGCCTATAGCTACCATTCCTACGGCAGCATACTTAAGATATGGTTTTGTCTTTGAAATGTGTTTTTCTTCTGAAGTTGACTCTTCTAGTGTGCGAACAGGAGGACCCTTTTTTACAGCTTCATCTATACTTAAATCAGATTTCGCCAAGCCCACCAAACCAAAGGCCTCCAATCCAAAAGAGTCCACAAAATAGTTTTCAGTTTCCTCCGGTTCAAAGGAAATTTTAAATTCGGTATCTAAGAAAAATATCCCTAATCTAGATAGCTTAAGAGTCTTGTCTTGGTATAGAGCAGTTAAAAAATCATCCACAAAAAGTTTGATTTTAAACTTTGCACTCTCAAAGTCTATAGATTCGGCTTTAGCAATTGTTTCTGCTAGAAGCCCATCTTGATTTTGTATAGCTTTATTAAAAGTAACATGTTTGGATGGAGGCGTAAATCTATGCCCTTCGTTATCGTAAACCGAAGATCTCTTTTGAGTTACAAATGCTCCAAGACTAGGAACAATAACGCATTCGTACCTGTAAAGTAATTGCTTTATATAGTCTTCAACTTTCATATAAACAAAGTTAAATCTTTTCCTTACATAAGCAACATTGCTCTAAAAAGTTTTCAAATAAAATTGCTTTGTTAACTTAAAACTTGAGTTTTATGCCTGAATATACCCCGAAAAAATAAGGCTGAAAATCTGTTGTATTACTTTGGAAGGTGTTGATTTGATAGATCATTTTTGGCTCCAAATTGAGAGATAATTTATTTGAAATGGAATAATCAAACCCAATTCCAAAGTTTGCACTAAAACTAAAGTCGTTAACATTGTCTGCTTCACCAATATTGGAAGATGTTCCCCCTTCTTCAAAAAAGATTTCATTATTATTAAGCAGGAATGTGCTACCCCCTCCTAAAATATGTATCCCAAGTTTTGAATCTAATAAGGCGTATTCTATTTCTAAAGGAACCTCTAAAAACCCTAGCTCATGGCTGAGCCTTCCCGACGAACTGAATTCGGAAGAAGATAGTGGAGATTCTGAGAAAGCTTGGTTTCGAGGAGAAGCTATTGAGTTTGCATTGATCAATGAAACATTCCCTATTGAAGTTTTAGAAGCAAAATTATCCGACTGAAAACCTTGATCTCTAAAGGAAGAAGAAGTAGTAGATAAAATAACATCCTGAGTATTATACCCCATGGCAACTTGGTTAACTCCCGTCCTTATCTTAACCTTTTTGTTAATAGCATAAGCCACGTTCACTCCATAAGACACATTTGCATTGCTGCTGGTTTTGCCTTGTAACTCCTCATTTATAGCATTTCCTCCATTAAATGAATTCATGAATACTGGTGCAACATTAGGCTGAATCTCCCATTGATGAGGGAGTTTTGTTTCCACAGTAACAATGTTATTATTTTCCTCTTCTATAACATCAAATATGGATTTTTTCTTTACAACTTCAGAATTTGATGTCTCACTTGCGATAGTTTTAGAGACTTCAAAAGTTGAGATTGAATTAGACACTAACGATGCAAAAGAGATACTACTACTAGCATTAACTGGTGATTGAGCCAATCTTGTAGAACCAGACCTGTTTTGCTTAACCTCTCTTAGCGTTTCTTCAGTTTCTTCAGTTTCTATAATGAGCTGGAAAGTGAAAAGTGATTCTAGATTATTTTCAAATTTTAACAACTGATAGTTGACCGAGCTAAAACCATATTGCTGTTTTGTGAGGGTTTCTAACAAATCTGTTTCTCCTGTATTTGGATTTTCGAGCGATGTGGTCGTCGAAATAGATTTTTGCGTATTAATTTTATTCTGATAGAAAAACCCTATCGAGAAAAATAAGGCAAGCATAGCTGCAATAGAAACAGCTTTCCACCAAAATGGAATAATTTTATTTTTGCGCTTTTTTTCAGCCAGTTTTTTCTCGATACCCTTCCAAACTTTTGGAGAAGGAGATTCTTGAAAGTCTTTAAAACTTTCTTGAAACATCCGGTCGATATGTTTTGAAGGTTTCATACTTTAATTATCATTTTTATAAGAATACATTCCTTCTTCGTTAATTGCGATTATTTTTTTACGTAAAATCTCTTTGGCTCTAGAAAGGTTGGATTTTGAAGTACCCTCCGATATCTTGAGCTTCAATGCAATTTCATTATGCGAAAATCCATCGAGGACATATAGGTTAAATACCAGTCTATATCGGTTTGGTAAATTTTGGATACAGTTCAAAAGAAAAGATAGAGAGTAGTCTTCATCATCTACATAAGCGTCGTCTGCCTGTAAAGCATCCTCATTTACCAATTCAAAAACCTTCTGACTTCTATAACGTTGTAAGCAAATATTAATCGTAATTCTTTTTAACCACCCCTCAAACGACCCTTTATGCTCAAACTGATGTATCTTTTCAAAAATTTGAATAAAGGCATCTTGAAGATTATCTTCTGCCTCTGCATAATTTCTTGAATATTTTAATGAAATACTAAAAAGTACACTTGAGAACATCTCATACAAAAGTTTTTGTGACGAGATATCCTGTTGTTTACAGCGCTTTATTAGTTTTTTTAATTCCATTTATTCTATAACAACAACTTCTTTATCTATATAAACGGGCTCACCTTCATTGTCAACATCACTTAAAAATTTAAAAGTGAAATTAGTTTCAAATGTATTGTCAAATTCCAGTCCTTTTAATTCATCTAATGCATCTTGACTACAATTTGAAGCTTGGGTAAATAATGTAACCGCTCTAACGAAAACCAAACTATCCCCTTGAGGTAAAACATCAAAATTTGAAAAGGTGTGGCAGTCTGAGTCCTTTTGGTAAGTAACCTCTAGAGAATAAGATTCACCAATAAGCATAGTGTCTGGTACACTGGCATTCAAAATAGGAGAGACTTGAGTACTTTGAAAAAAACTATCATCATTTATATCACAGCCTATCAACACAACCATGCTAAAAAATAATACAATAAGAGTTCTGCTCTGTAATTTCATTAGTAATTGTTTGTTAGTAGACGATCTATTCTCATAAAGGTTGCGTTTATAAATATAATAAACTTATAGCACAAAAAAAACCGAGGCTTAAAACTCGGTTTTATCATAAATCTTTTAAATCGAAGCTTGAGTTTAACTATCCTCCTTGGCCACCTTAATGGCTTTTATAATTTTCACTTCTAATTCCTCCATAAGTTCAGGATTGTCGAGAAGTAGTGTTTTTACTGCATCTCTACCTTGCCCAAGCTTTGTGTCTTCATAGCTAAACCAAGACCCTGCTTTTTTGATAATTTCATAATCTACACCAATGTCTATTATCTCACCTACTTTTGAAACCCCAGTTCCATACATGATATCAAACTCTGCCATTTTGAAAGGTGGAGCCACTTTGTTTTTTACAACCTTCACGCGGGTTTTGTTTCCCAACACATCACTATTGGCATTTTTAATTTGAGTAGATCGTCTAATATCCAATCTTACAGAAGCATAAAATTTAAGTGCATTACCCCCTGTAGTTGTTTCTGGATTACCAAACATCACTCCAATTTTCTCCCTCAATTGGTTAATGAAAATCACCGTACAGTTGGTTTTGCTAATTGTAGAAGTCATTTTCCTTAATGCCTGAGACATCAATCTTGCATGAAGGCCCATTTTGGAATCTCCCATCTCCCCTTCTATTTCGCTTTTTGGAGTCAAGGCTGCAACAGAGTCAATAACAATAATATCTATCGCTCCAGAACGAATTAAGTTTTCAGTAATCTCTAAAGCTTGCTCACCGTGGTCTGGTTGAGAGATAATTAGGTTATCAATATCAATGTTTAAATTCTTTGCATAGGTTCTGTCAAAAGCATGTTCTGCATCAATAAATGCAGCTATACCTCCAGCTTTTTGAGCTTCTGCAATGGCATGCAGTGCCAAAGTTGTTTTTCCTGATGATTCTGGTCCATATATTTCTACAACTCTTCCCCTAGGATAACCTCCAACGCCTAAAGCCAAATTAAGACCTAAAGATCCGGAAGAAATCGCCTCTATATCTTGAACAGCTTGGTCACTCATCTTCATCACTGTTCCCTTACCGTAAGTCTTGTCTAGCTTGTCTAAAGTCAATTGAAGGGCTTTCAACTTTGCATCTTTCTCGCTATTCTCTTTTGCCATGTTTTTTATTTGAATTCATTTTTGTAAAAATAGTATTTCTTTTTAATATTGTTGTTATTCACGCAACCATTCATTTATTGTGCATCTTAATATTAAACTTAGAACTTGAAATTTCTAATTAGAACATCTATAATTAATATACACGGGGTATCATTCTCAATTACCTCTGTATGCAGTTGTAAAATCGACGGAGGCTGACGTTGTTATATTTTGACTATTATAAAAATGTATAACAACGAATTAGCCAAACCTTGTTGTTTTTGACAACATTTTTGAAAAAGCCCTGAAATTCAGGGCTTTTTTCATTTAAGAGATCCTAGTAATATTATTAACTTATTTTTAACATATTAGGCTTTTTTTGAATAGGTAGAACAAAAATCCTATTCTATATTTGCTCCATCATTGACCATCAACTGGTGCGTGATTTATAAAGAAGAGGCGAGAGACAGGCTCCGCGACCCTCGGCAACCTCAACAAAGTGTTGAAAGGTGCTAATTCCTGCCCGATAAGGGACATATAAATTAGAAAAAATGAATTACTCCTTTTTTAAAACTACTCTACATTTTCTATTCAATTTGAATAGGTCGCCAAATTGTATTTCATCAGATTTTTTAAGCTTGCTTTCTATGCGAATGCTTAAGCCTATGCCATGCATTGTTTCTATGTGCGCATAGGCTTTCTAAAATTCTTAATCAAGCTCAGTACTTTCAATCCTGAAGGCCAAATGAGCATTCCCATTTTAAAAATTATAAACCTTTACTTATGTCTACATCATTAAAATTCGAAAGTTTACAGCTTCATGCAGGTCAGCAAGCAGATCCAACTACAGGCTCTATAGCCGTGCCAATCCATCAAACTTCCTCTTATCAATTTCAAAATTCAAAGCATGCTGCAAGGCTTTTTGGGCTAAAAGAGTTTGGGAATATTTACACAAGGATTATGAATCCCACCACAGACGTTTTTGAAAAACGCGTAGCCGCATTGGAAGGTGGCGTATCTGCAGTAGCGACTTCATCTGGAATTGCTGCTCAGTTTTTAGCACTGATCACCATCTTACAAACTGGTGAAAATTTTGTTTCTACTTCTTATGTTTATGGAGGAACTTTCAATCAATTCAATGTTACCTTTAAAAAGTTAGGTATCGATGCTCGATTTGCCAATGGTGATGAGCCTAGCTCGTTTGAAGCCCTCATTGATGATAAAACTAAAGCGATCTATCTTGAAACCATAGGCAATCCAGAATTCAACATTCCAGATTTTGAAGCTATAGCAAAGATCGCTCGGAAACATGAAATCCCTCTTATTGTTGATAATACCTTTGGAGCTGGTGGTGCCATTGCACAGCCTATAAAACACGGCGCTAATATTGTAACTAGTTCAGCAACCAAATGGATTGGAGGGCATGGGAACAGTATTGGAGGAATACTTGTTGATGCAGGTAACTTCAATTGGGGCAATGGAAAATTTCCTGGGTTTACAGAACCTTCTAAAGGCTACCACGGACTTAAATTTTGGGAGGTTTTTGGTGAAGGTAATGAGCTTGGTCTGCCAAATGTTGCTTTTGCCATCAAAGCGAGAGTAGAAGGCTTAAGGGATTTTGGACAAGCTTTAAGTCCTTTCAATTCCTTTCTACTGCTTCAAGGCTTAGAAACTTTATCTCTGAGAACCGAGCGACATTCTGATAATGCCTTAAAACTTGCTCATTATCTCAATGAACATCCAAAAGTGGATTATGTTAATTATCCAGGCTTAGAAAGCTCTCCCTATCATCAAAATGCCAAAAAATATTTACGAAGAGGTTTTGGAGCCGTTTTGTCTTTCAAACTTAAAGGCACTTTAGAAGAAGCAGACCAACTGGTAGATTCTCTTCAGTTAATTATCCATACTGCCAATGTTGGAGATGCCAAAACATTAATAATTCACCCGGCATCTACCACACACCAACAGCTAGATGAAGAAGAGCAAAAAGCCTCTGGTGTCTTTCCAGGACTCCTTCGAATATCTGTAGGCATAGAACATATTGACGATATTATTAACGACTTAGACCAAGCCTTGTCTAACCTATAACCTGTAAAACTATGAGTATTTCAAATTTTTCAATCAATGGATCTAGTATCGACCCAACAGTATACCAAGGACGTTCAAGGCAGTTCAACTTTCTTGTAGATGAACCTCATGAACTAGGCGGGCAAGATTTAGCTGCAAACCCTGTAGAATATTTATTAGCAGGCTATGCAGGATGCCTCAATGTTGTTATAAATCTAGTTGCCAATGAACTTGGTGTAAAGATTTATGACATGAAAATTAACATCAACGGAAATATCGATGCTGCTAAATTTTTAGGTCATAGCGACGAGGCTAGAGCAGGCTTCCAATCTCTGGATGTAGATATAAATTTTGTGACAAATGCAACTCAAGAAAGTGTTGACTTTCTTTTGAAAAACGTAAAGAAAAGATGCCCTATCAACGATAACTTGAGTAACAAAACTCCTATTCATTACCATATCCATAAATCATCCTATAAGGAAGAAGTTCATGCCTGAAATTTTTAAATATCTAGAACCCTTTCAATTGGAAAACGGTGAAGTCCTTCCGGAACTGGAGGTCTCTTATACCACCCTAGGGAAACTAAACAAAGAAAAATCCAATGTCATCTGGGTATGCCACGCGTTAACGGCAAATGCACAACCAGAAGACTGGTGGAAAGGACTTATTGGAAAGGAAAAAGGGATTGATATGGAAAAATATTTTATAGTGTGCGCCAACATTATCGGTTCTTGCTATGGAAGTACTAACCCCAAAAGTATCAATCCAGAAACAGGAGAAGTGTATGGATTAAATTTTCCTCTATTTAGCATAAGAGACGTCACTAAAAGTCTGGAGCTATTGAGTGAAGCTTTAGAAATTGAACACATACAATTTCTAATTGGAGGTTCCATGGGCGGCATGCAGGCTATGGAATGGGCTATCGAAAAGCCAGATAAAATTAAAAATCTAATTCTTTTAGCAACCAATGCAAAGCATTCCTCTTGGGGAATCGCCTTAAATGAAACTCAACGTATGGCTATAGAAGCTGATTCTACCTTTTATAAAAAAGAAAGAAATTCTGGTAAAAAAGGTCTTCAGGCTGCAAGAGCAATAGCCTTGTTGAGTTATAGAAATTATAACACCTATAGATCTACTCAAATTGACCATGAACATACGGCAGATCATTTTAAAGCCTCCTCTTATCAGAAATATCAAGGAGAAAAACTTTCGAAGCGTTTTGATGCTAAATGTTATTGGTATTTATCAAAAGCTATGGATAGCCATAATGTAGGAAGAAACAGAGGTGATTGTGAAAAAGCTCTGGCAAAAATTAAAGCTGAAACTTTGGTCATAGGTATCCAAAGTGATCTTTTATTCCCTGTGGAAGAGCAAAGATTCTTGGCTCAATATATCCCTAAGGGAAAACTAGAAATTATTGACTCTACTTACGGTCATGATGGATTTTTGATTGAAGTCGAAAATATAAAATCATTATTACACAAACATTTTAAACTATAACCAATGCCACAACAAATAACTATTGGACTTTTTGGATTTGGTAGCGTAGGTTCAGGAATTTACCATGTCTTAAAGAGAAAGTCCATTTCCAGGATTCATCTCAAAACCATCGTCGTTAAAAACCCAAATAAACCTAGGTCTATAAACTCTTCACTATTGACCTATAAGGGTGAGGACATTTTGAAAGATGATTCAATTAATGTCGTGCTTGAGCTAATTGACGATGCTGAAGCAGCTTACCATATCGTAAAAGAGGCCTTAAAGAGTAAAAAACATGTGGTCACCGCCAACAAGAAAATGTTGGCTAATCATTTTAAAGAGCTTGTTAATCTTGCTAAAAAACAAGGTGTAAGTTTACTTTACGAAGCTTCGGTTTGTGGGAGTATTCCGATTTTAAGGACGTTGGAAACCTCTTTTGCCTACGACAATCTAAAATCCTTAAAAGCCATAAGCAATGGTACAAGTAATTATGTGCTTACCCGCTTATTTCAGGAACCACAACCTTTTGAAGATATTATCACAGATGCTCAAAAACATGGTTTTGCAGAATCGGACCCTACCTTGGATATCGACGGATGGGACTCCAAATTCAAGCTTATCATAACTAATTACCATGCATTTGGAGTGCTAAGTATGCCTGAAGAAATTTTAACCCTTGGCATAAGACATATAAAACCAGAGGATATTGAATTTGCGAAAGAGAAGAATTTCAGTATAAAATTAATTGGCCATTCTACCCTGGACGATCAAGGATTAACGGCATACGTTGCGCCGCAATTTATACCAACAACCGAAGCCTTAACTTCTATAGATTTCGAAAATAATGCGGTTCAAGTCGATGCTGAATTTGCTAATGAACATCTTTTAAAAGGGAAAGGTGCGGGAAGTATTACAACAGCAAGCGCAGTCCTTTCCGACTTAGTTTCACTATTTGAAGATTACTGCTATGGCTATTCTAAAGCTAGTCAAAAAGCTGCTGAATTTAATAGTGAAAAGCTTATAAAAGTATATATATCTTCATACCATCGCGAAGACCTAAAGCCTATAAAATTTAAAACGGAAGTTCTTTGTGGATCCCAGAAGAACCCTCAGTATAAAATTGGGAAAATATCAGTTAAAAGCTTAAAACAACTAACTGCCGATCTTTCGAAAGAACTCTTTATTGCTGTATTTCCAGATTAATTTACTTTTCTTTTGCATAAGATATTAAGATTTGAAAAGTTGCCGAGTGTTGTTCTGAACCTTTCTGAAGGCTTAAAGCAAAAAGGTTTATTTCAGAATAATAAATAAGTAGGAGTAAATTTAATTATAGACCCTGAAACAAGTTAGGGAGACAAGACTTAGTTTTGAGACCGCTTTTTTTGTAAATCCAAAACAATTACTTTTGCAGTTGGAATCATTTCTTTTAACCAAAACATTGGTATAGCATGCAACTGTACAATAAACTAAGTTCAAAAGAAAGAGAGGAGCTTATTGAACAAGCTGGCGAGGAACGTTTTACTCTTTCTTTTTACAAGTATCATCATCTTGAAAACCCCAAGGAATTTCGAGACTACCTATTTATTAATTGGAATGCATTGGATGTTTTAGGTAGAATTAATATCGCAAAGGAGGGTATAAATGCTCAACTTTCTATACCTGCCAGAAGATTTGATCAATTTAAACACTTTCTAGATGGCATCGATTTCTTAAGAGATGTTCGTCTCAATATTGCCATAGAACATTACGATAAATCATTCCTAAAACTTAAAATCAAGGTTAGGCCTAAAATAGTGACAGATGGGCTTAATGACTCAACCTTTGATGTCACTAACAAAGGAATCCACGTAGATGCCAAGAAATTCAATGAATTAATTGAAGATCCAAATACCGTTTTGGTAGATATGAGAAACCACTACGAAAGTGAAATCGGCCATTTTAAAAATGCTATGACTCCAGATGTGGACACCTTTAGACAGTCTCTCGATATTATAGAGGAAGAATTAAAAGATCATAAAGAAGATAAGAATCTGGTGATGTATTGTACTGGTGGAATACGTTGCGAAAAAGCTAGTGCTTATTACAAGCACAAAGGCTTCAAAAAAGTCTATCAACTAGAAGGTGGAATTATAGAGTATGCAAGGCAAGTAAAAGATAATAGCCTAGACAATAAATTTTTTGGAAAAAACTTTGTGTTTGACGATCGTCGAAGTGAAAAAATCTCTGATGATGTGATTTCAAAGTGCCATCAATGTGGAAAAACATGTGATATCCATGTAAATTGTGCTAATGATGGGTGCCATCTTCTATTTATCCAATGCGAGGAATGTGCGAAGAAAATGGATGGATGTTGTTCAAACGTATGCCAAGATATTGTTCACTTACCCTATGATGAACAAAAGAAATTGAGATCTGGTAGACTAGCTAGGAGCAAAGAGTTTAAGAAAGGGCGATCGCCAGTTTTAAAATTTAAATAAAAGCAATATAAACTAAGCTTCTACAGGTTTAGCTTTATCTTTTTTCTGCTTTTTCTTGCGATTGGAAATATAAACTCCAAACAAGATAACCACTCCCGCTGCTAACTGATAAAGGTTGAATTTCTCTCCATCCAAAAATCCCCAAAATAGAGCAACCACCGGAATAAGATAAGTCACTGATGTAGAAAATACAGGGTCTGAAAGCTGAATTAACCTATTGAAAAGTATCTTGGCTAATGCTGTTCCAAATAAAGCTAATAAAACAATATAGCCTAAGGAAGTCTGCACCGTATCTTGAGCTAGAAACTCTACATCAAAAAATCCAGTAAAAATCAGAATCACAAACGCTGGTGGAATCAATACTAAAAAGGATCCGGTTGCTATACCTAATGCAGAGATGTCTTCCAAGTAGGTTTTTAAAATATTAGCATTGAAGGCATACATCAAAGAAGCGATGACGGGTAAGACTGCAAACCAGTAATTTTGATTCGGGTTTAAAGATGCCCCCGCCGAAATCAAAAGGACAGACCCAAACAAACCCACTACCACTCCAGTAAATTGTTTTTTAAAAAATTGCTTGCTAAAAAATAAAACACCTGTAATAAGAGCTAGCAAAGGAACTGTTGAATTCAAAATAGAAGCAATAGTGCTATCGATCTCCGTTTCAGCATAAGAAAATAATAAAGTCGGAAACATCGTGCCGATAAACCCTGAAATAATAATCCATTTCCACTGACTTTTCTTGATTTGCTTAACTTTTTGGAAACCGATAATTACAAGAAATATCCCCGTAATTAAAACCCTTAAAGCTGTGAGCTGAAGTGGAGAAAAACCGTCTAGCCCTTTCTTGATAAGTATAAACGAACTCCCCCAAAGTAAGGCTAAAGAGAAAAGAAAAATCCACTTTAAATAATTTGAATTCAAATCCTATATTTTTTACAAAAGTGTATTTTATAAATGAATCCCATTAATAAATTCGGGTTAAAAAATTGAGGGTGTTTTAAATGGAAACAAAAAAACCAGCTTTAAAAAGCTGGTTTTTTTATAAACTTCTAAAGATTTTAATCCATTTGTGGATACCAGTCTAATAGCTCTACTTTAATAGATGGATTTTTTGCATTGACCAAAGCCTTAAACTTTTGAACATCAGATAGCCCGCCTTGGCCTCGATAATGGTAAGGGTAGACTTCTTTAGGCTCAAAAGCCAGAACACCTTCTGAAGCTGACTCAACATCCATAGTATAAGGCAAATTCATACAAATAAAAGCTTTGTCTATCTCTTTCAAATTGCGCATTTCGTCCACATCTTCAGTATCTCCAGAAAAATAAACTCTAAAGCCATCTTTCTCGATCACGTATCCATTTCCTCTCCCTTTAACATGGTAAACTTCGCTTGCATCCCCTTGATTATACATCGCTATTCCTTCAATAGTAAACCCATTCACATCTATAGTTTCTTCATTACCTAAAATAACCAGTTGACTAGAAAGATCGTTACCCATCATTTCTGCAACTGCTTTTGGAACAACTATTTTTGTTGCTGAAGTTGAAACCGCTTTTAAAGTCTCTAGATTGAAGTGGTCTCCGTGAATATCGGTCACCAAAATAATACTAGGCTCTGGCTGATTCTCAAAAGCCTCTTTTCCTCCAACAGGGTCTGTATAAAAAACTATAGAGTTCAATGTAAAGACGGCTGTTGCATGTGAGATTGGCGTAATATTAAAATCAGGTGTTTCCTTTTCTACGGAAATAGCTTCCTCTTCGTTCTTAGCTATGTTTTCCTGTTGGGTTGTATCATTTTTACATCCGATTACAACTACTAAACTAAATACAACTAATACAATTGATTTCATTATAAATTTGGATTTTTCCTATAAATTTAATGTAAGTGAATTTATATAAAAGACGCTTTGTATAATCTTTAATAAATAGAGAAGACCTGAAAAGGGGTGAAGCTTCTTATTCCCATTTCAAGGTTTCCATTAAGTGCCTTATATCTCTTTTAAGATAATCTGCTGCAGGAAGAATAGAGTCATAATTGGGTTTAGCTTCAAAATAAATAGCTCCTGTGAGAAAATGAGATGTACTATCTGTTAAATAAAACTGAGCTTGTGAGGCAGCGTCGCCTTCTACTTCATAGAAGTTACCTGAGGTGTTATTTTTCTCATTTTGATAAATACTTGCTTCGATAAGGTCTGCTTTTATGGTGTGTTTTTCTGGTAATTTTTGAGCGTCTATAAGCAATTCTCTTAAATTATTATTGACTGGAGAATACGTCAAATAGATTTTTGCTTTCATTTTTGGATAGCTCAAGTTTACCCAACAAGGCCGGTTTGGATTTTCTATGTCAACTTCTGCTGCTGAATTTATTTCAAAAGAGAAAGGGCAATCAAAATCTACTTGTTTAAAACTAGAGGTATCGTAATTTAAGGCTAAAAATCCAGAGGGTTTTGGCTGTGGCGATTCTTTACAAGACACGGTCAATACAAGGAGTAAAACTAAAACTGACTTTCTCATCTTATTCGATTTCTTGTGAGTTAATTTTTACCTTAAGCTGAACAATTCGCTTACTATCTAAAGCTTCTACAGTAAAGTCGAAGTTATTGAACTTGATTAACTGTCCTTTCTTTGGAAAGCCTTTTGCCGATTCCAGTACAAACCCCGCAAGTGTTTCTGCTTCGCCCTTATTGTATTCGAATTCATCAATTTTAGGATCGCTTAACTTCAATATTTTATATAGGTCTTTTAATGGTATTTTACCTTCAAAAATATAGGTTGAATCGTTTATTTTAGAATAAATAACGTCTTCATCATCAAACTCATCGCTGATGTCTCCAACAATTTCTTCTATAATATCTTCTAAAGAGATCAATCCACTAGTTCCGCCATATTCATCCACGACGATGGCTAAATGATTTTTTTGCTCTTGGAAATCTGCTAACAAATCATCTAGTTTTTTATTCTCTGGGACAAAGTAAGGTTCTCTAACCAAGGACTGCCAGTTGAAATCTTTTTGCTGAAGGTGAGGTAACAAGTCTTTGATATATAGAATTCCTGTAATATTATCCACATTGTTCTCATACACGGGAATTCTGGAGTAACCATGTTCTATAATTTCAGCAACAACCTCAGAGAAAGGCTGTTCTACATTCAATGCAAAAATGTCCAGTCTTGGCTTCATGACTTGCTTTGTATCCGTATTTCCAAAAGAAACAATACCCTGTAAGATTTTCTTTTCATCTTTGGAGGTGTCCTCCTCATTCGTCAATTCTAAAGCTTGAGATAATTGATCTACACTAAGATTGGTCTTCTGCTTACCAAACTTACTTTGTATGGTATTGGTAATTGAACGCATAGGGAGACTAAGCGGGGTAAGTAGGCGGTCTAGAATACTTAGCGGCAAAGCCATAAAATGCGCAAATTCTACGTTATTTCGATTGGCATATACCTTAGGTAAGATCTCTCCAAACATCAAAATAAGGAAAGTCACTAAGCCTACATCTATGATGAATTTGAGGCTAATCCCAAAGAATAAAGTAGTTGATTCTCCATAATACGTATCACTTATAGAGGCGTACAGCAAGACTATCGCTATGTTTATAAAGTTATTAGCAATGAGAATTGTAGCCAACAACTTTTTAGGTTTATCCAACAAATCGATAATAATCTGTTCTTGTTTAGACACATTGCCTTCTTTCACATCAAAATCTGAAGGCTTTAATGAAAACAAGGCCACCTCTGACCCAGAAATAAGGGCAGAAGCAATGAGGAGTATGAAGAAAAGTATGATTTTGACTACATCAATAATTTCTATTGCTGAAAAAAAGATGAGACTCGAGGGACCGGGTTCCAAAATTGAATTGATTTTTATTTAAAAAGGTAGATCATCTTCCTCCTCTTCCATAGCCTGAGGCTTTGGAGATGGTTTTGAAGCAGCTTGCTGTTGCGGAGCTGTAGAGGCTTGTGTTGGTGGTTCAGGAGTAACTGGATCCTTTGGCGTTAAAAATGTAAATTCTAAACACTGTATCTCTGTAGAATATCTATCCATTCCTTTATCATCCTGCCATTTTTTGGTTTTAATACGTCCTTCAATATATACTTTATCCCCTTTTTTGAGGTATTTTTCACAAACTTCAGCAGCCTTATTTCTCACAACAATAGTGTGCCATTCTGTATTGCTTACTTTTTCGTTGGTAGCTTTATTGATGTACTCTTCATTTGTGGCCAAAGGAAAGCGCCCAATACAGTTTCCACCTTCAAAATAATGCATCTTTACCTCATCGCCAGTATGACCTATGAGCATAACTTTATTGAGTGTTCCTGCCATGATATTTAATTTAATGTAAATGTAAGAAAAAGAATTATGCTAAAGAAAATTCAGATTCTATAAAATTTTGAATCAGAACAGGAACAGGAAGCTTCTGTAACTCCTTCAAATTATAAGTTTCTATTCCTTTTGAAAGCTTTAGTATAGATAGGCTATCAGAGGCAGAAACTTGAATAAACGTCGCCATAATTTTTCGATGAGAAAGCAAATGAACTACAGGGGTCTCATTTAATTTTTCAATACTGTCTATATGGAAATCACCAGTATCTAGGAGCGTTTTTATGTCTTCTGAAGAAGGGGTTTCTAAAGGCTCTTCAGATTCTAATAGAGGAAATTGATAAAGCCCTTTCCATATTCCTGGCCCACTTCTTTTTTGAACAAGGGTTATGTTATCTTGATCTTTAAAAATCAAATAATTAAAGTAGCGTTTCTTTACGACAGTCTTCTTCAGTTTTACGGGGAGTTCTTCCACTTTCCCTAGTTGATAAGCGGCACAATCCTGCTGAAATACACAAAACATACATTTTGGAGATTTGGGTCGACAATGTAAAGCACCAAACTCCATAATAGCTTGATTGTAAGCTGCAGGTTGAGTGACATCCATAAGTTGCTGAGCTTTGGTTTTGAATTCCTTGACGCCTTCCGGAGAATTAATAGGCGTGTGGATTCCCAGAAATCTTGAAACAACGCGTTGTACATTCCCATCGACTACTGCCACAGATTCATCAAAAGCAAAAGAAGCAATAGCTGCAGCGGTATAATCGCCTACTCCCTTTAAGGTTTTAAGGTCTTTAAAATTATCTGGGAATTTCCCTTTTAAGGTTTCACTAACATACTTTGCGGTAAAGTGAAGATTTCTTGCTCTGGAATAATACCCTAAGCCTTGCCACAATTTCATCACCTCATCCTCTTCCGCTTTGGCGAGATTGTGTACTGTAGGGAAACGGTCTATAAATTTTTGGAAATAAGGCAGACCCTGCTTGACCTGGGTTTGTTGCAGAATAATTTCACTCAGCCATATCACATAAGGATCCTTTGTATGTCGCCAAGGCAAATCCCTTTTTTCGGTTTCATACCAATCTAGTAAACGCTTAGAGAAATCCATTATTTACTTTTTTGCAAGTATAATTCATATCCGCCTACTATTTAGGCCATTGTGTTTAATTATTGCGGATTAATTACTTATATTTGCATCCTCAAAAAAATCTCAGATTAATCCTGAATAAATATTTTTAAATTATGACGAAAGCAGATATTGTAGCTAACATTTCAGACAAACTCGGATTGGAAAAAGGCGAAGTCCAAGCTACTGTAGAAACCTTTATGGACGAAGTTAAGAATTCTTTAGAAGGTGGAGATAACGTTTATCTAAGGGGTTTTGGAAGTTTTATCGTAAAGACTAGAGCAGAAAAGACAGGTAGAAATATCTCAAAAAACACAACAATTAAAATTCCTGCGCATAATATTCCAGCATTTAAGCCTGCCAAGATATTTGTAGAAGGAGTCAAACTAAATGTTGAAGTAAAATAAATTTTAATAATCAATAAAAATAAAGCCTATGCCAAGCGGTAAAAAAAGAAAAAGACATAAGGTAGCTACTCACAAAAGAAAGAAAAGAAGTAGAGCTAACCGTCACAAGAAAAAGTAGTTCAAGACTACTTTTTCTTATTAAAAACGTTCTTTGACTTCGAAATTTATAATTTAAATTTCTATATCTTAAAATTGTGACCCCTAACCTTAGCAAGGCGACGGTTACTTATGTATAATTTCGTCTGTAATAAAATTACAGACTCCTAAATCTAATACGCGTGAATAAGGAATTAATAGTACGTTCTAGTTCCGACGCTGTAGATTTTGCCTTATTAAAAGATGGAAGACTCATAGAGCTTCATAAAGAAACAGAAGGATTTGATTTTTCTGTTGGAGATATTTTTCTAGCTAAAATTAGAAAAGCTTTGCCTGGACTCAATGCCGCATTTGTAAATGTTGGCTACGAGAAAGATGGTTTTTTACACTATCATGACCTAGGACCAAACGTCAAAACCATGTTGAAGTTTGTTAAAAAAGCAACATCCAACCAAGTGAAAGATTTCTCATTGAGAGATTTTCCATTTGAACAAGAAATAGATAAAAATGGATCCATAGCAGATACGCTGCATTCCAATCAATCTATTCTTGTACAAGTTGTAAAAGAACCCATCTCTACAAAAGGCCCAAGATTGAGCAGTGAGCTTTCTCTTGCAGGTCGCTATATTGTTTTAGTTCCATTTTCGGATAGAGTTTCAGTTTCACAAAAAATTGAAAGTAAAGAAGAAAAAAGCAGGCTAAAACGACTAGTTAAAAGTATTAAACCCAAAGGTTTTAGTGTCATCATCAGAACAGTTGCCGAAGGCAAAAAAGTAGCTGATATTGACAAAGACCTTCAAAATTTGATGAAACGATGGGAAAATATGTGCAGAAAACTTAATAAAGCACATCAACCCTCGAAAGTTTTGGGTGAGCTTAATAAAGCTTCATCAATATTAAGAGATATTTTCAACGATTCGTTTACCTCAATTTGTATAGACGATGATGTTATTTACACACAGATAAAAGATTATGTCGGAAAAATTTCTCCAGATAAAGAATCTATAGTTTCCAATTACGACTCTAATGTTCCAATTTTTGAAAAATACGGCATCGAAAGACAAATTAAAACGTCTTTTGGGAAAACCGTAACTATGAAAAAAGGAGCTTATCTAGTCATTGAGCATACAGAAGCTATGCACGTTATAGACGTTAACAGTGGAAACAGAAGTAATAAGGCCAAAAATCAAGAAGATACAGCACTCGAAGTCAACATGATAAGCGCTACAGAGATAGCACGTCAGTTGAGATTAAGAGACATGGGAGGAATCATAGTCGTAGATTTTATCGACATGAACAACCCAGATAACAGAAGAAAACTTTACGAACATCTCAAAGATGAGATGAGCGATGATAGAGCCAAACATAAAATTTTACCCCCAAGTAAATTTGGATTAATCCAAATCACAAGGCAACGTGTTCGACCAGAAATGAACATCAAAACTCGTGAAAAAGATCCCAATGCTGATGGTGAAATAGAGGCTCCTATTGTAATTGTAAACAAAATTAATGTGGATCTGCAGAAGATCTTAAAGAAGGGCACCAAAAAAATTACGCTTACTGCGCATCCTTTTATTGCTGCCTATCTCATGAAAGGCTTCCCTTCTCCGAGAAGCAAGTGGTTTTTTGATTCCAAAAAGTGGGTCAAAATCCAACCAAGAGATGCTTACAATTACTTAGAGTATCATTTTTATGATCACGATGGCACTCTTATCAAAGTTTAGTTATTATCAAAAAATTTTTAAAACCCCATACTCTATAATAGAGTATGGGGTTTTTTGTTTTTATACTTTAGCAGTCTCAATCTTCTTCTTCAATCCATGACTATGAACACTTCTCATTCTAAAAAATCGCTTACAGTAGAACAGGCTTTACTAAAGATGATGAACTATTGTGTCTATCAAGACAGGTGCCACCAAGAAGTTGAGAAAAAACTGGATGCCTTAGGTATGTATGAAGATGCAAAAAACCATATCATTATAAAGCTACTTGAAGAGGATTTTCTTAATGAGGAACGCTTTGCCAGAAGCTATGCTAGGGGCAAATTCAGAATAAAAAAATACGGCCGTATACGTATTACCCGAGAGTTAAAAACTAGAGCTATTTCTGCATATAATCTAAGAGCTGGACTTTCTGAAATTGATGAGGATGATTATGTAAACACTTTGCGGGACCTTGCCCAACATAAATTACGCACCACCAAAGAAAGTAATGCTTATAAAAAGAGACAAAAAATATATCAACATCTTGCTTATAAGGGCTACGAAACAGAATTGATTTATGATGTCATCAATGACTTACTTCCTACGTAATTCCTTTTCCACACGCCTTTTTTGTCGCTTATACGCAAACTCATTTTTATAGTTAATCCACTTATCACCTTTTAATCTTCGCATAAGATTTTCGACGCCACGCATAATGCTAAGGTTATAAAGAGCTTTGCTAATATTTTTGGCTCCTCGAGGTAAGGTTCTTAAACTCATAGAAAACCCTGGGGTGAGATACGTCATATTGTGCCAATAGCCTCCTGGCATATATAAAGCTTCTCCGTGCTCCAAATAAGCTACATAACCTTGGGCTAAAGTAAGCGCCGGGAATTTGTCTAAATCTGGGTTATTGAAATCGATTTCATTGAGACTTATAAGAGCGTTAGGAACTTTATACAAGTATTTTGTCTGTGAAGGAGGATAGATAATACAGCGCTTTTTCCCTTCAAAATGAATATGAAGGATGTTTGCAAGGTCTATATCGTAATGCATAAACACAGAAGTATTTTGGGCTCCAAAGAATAAAAAAGAAAGACGATCTTGAAACTTCAAGCCTAGATTTGGCATTGTAAAATGACGCTTAAGCTCGGGAACTTCTTTAATTAAATTGAAAAGAAAAATTCTAAAGTCTGTTGGCCCTTTTTGCAAAAGATCTACATAATCTTTGAGTTTCATTTTAGCATGTGCCTCATTGAATTTATCTTTGGCAGAAGCAGGCCTGTTATCGTATAGAGGGACTTCAACATCTCCTGCCACAGCATTAAGGTAGGCTAGCGACCACATGTGATAAGCCTCCCAGTCGTGAGTAAGTTGTTCTATAACTAATGGCTTTTGAGGCTTAACATAGTTTTCGACAAAGTCTTTTGGTGAAATTGTTTTAACCCTTTCTACACGCTCTAAGTTTAGATTTTTGGTGGAGTCTATCATAAATAAAAATAAGCTTCATTCTGGAAGATACCAAAATGAAGCTTATGCTCTGTTATTTTATTTTATAACAAAAAGTGAAGTCCTTATACCTTAGTTTTTGCTTTAGCTTTGGCTTCTACATTACGCTCTATGGTATGTCCTGGACGAGACCATTTTGGCTTTTCACCTAGGGGTTTATACTTAGACTCTTCGGCAGAAACAGATTGAGGTTGAGACTTTTTCTCGAAGGCTTTCTGTGGTTTTAGACCCAATAATTTAAACATCTCCATGTCGTCATCCACATTTGGATTGGGAGTGGTTAATAATTTATCTCCTGCAAAAATAGAATTAGCCCCTGCAAAAAAGCACATAGCTTGTCCTTCTCTACTCATGTCTGTTCGCCCAGCAGAAAGTCTTACCTGAGTTTCTGGCATCACAATTCTTGTAGTAGCTATCATACGCAACATTTCCCAGATAGATATTTTCTGTTGTTCTTCTAGAGGAGTTCCTTCTACAGGGACTAAGGCATTGATAGGTGTAGATTCTGGTTGTGGATTTAACGTTGCTAGAGCTACTAGCATACCAGCTCTGTCTTCAAGAGTTTCTCCCATTCCTATAATTCCGCCACTACACACGGTAACCTTGCTTTTACGAACATTACTTATCGTGTCTAGTCTGTCTTGGTAACCCCGTGTAGAAATTACCTCTTTATAATATTCTTCAGATGAATCCAGATTATGGTTATACGCATAAAGTCCTGCTTCAGCTAAACGTTTGGCTTGGTTTTCTGTAACCATACCTAAGGTACAGCAGACTTCCATATCCAGTTTATTGATGGTTCTCACCATTTCCAAAACGTTATCAAACTCTTTACCATCTTTTACATTTCTCCAAGCTGCTCCCATGCAAACTCTAGAGCTTCCCGAAGACTTTGCTCTTAAAGCTTGAGCTTTTACTTGAGAAACACTCATTAAATCATTCCCTTCAATATCGGTATGGTATCTAGCCGCTTGAGGACAATATCCGCAATCTTCTGGGCAACCTCCAGTTTTAATAGAAAGCAAAGTAGAAACTTGAACCTTGTTGGGATCGTGATGTATTCTGTGTACAGTTGCTGCTTCGTAAAGCAACTCCATTAAAGACTTATTGTAAATTGCTAATATTTCTTCTTTGGTCCAATCGTTTCTTGTCATGGTAGTATATTTGGTGATTCAAAAATAGAAAAAACTCTGAGCATATTCTATTTTGAATGAAGTTTGAGTCAAATTTATTTCAGATGTTTAGGATTTTCCAACAAAATGCTCACCGCATTTCCACCAAAACCAACAGCGTTTACCAAAACAGAAGTAACAGGTTTGGAGGAGTTTTGCTGCTTATAAAACGGATTTTCATAGAATTTGCCGTAGCTCAGCATCTGCAGGGCCATTTCAATACTTAGCATACCAGAAGCCCCAAACGTGTGCCCTAGCTTCCATTTATTGGTTGTTAATAATGGCGTTTTGTTAAAACTTTTTTCGATAGCAGCTAATTCTGCTTGGTCTCCTTTTAAAGTTCCAGGCGCATGAAGAACTATAACATCAACCTCTAAGCGCTCTGCTTCATTTAAGGCCATTTTCATAGATTTCTGAAAGCATTGGGCGTCAGAAGAAATAGAAATATTATGTCTAATTTGTTCCGTGGCATAGCCAAATCCGGTGATTTCAGCTATAGCTTTTTCACTAGATCGTGACATAACAGCGGTGGCAGATCCTTCCCCGAGGACCAAGGAGTTTTGAGTTTTATCCATTTTTAAACTCTCACAAGGCTGTGATGTATCTAGTCTGGAGTATAACTTTAAAGCTTGCATTTGGGCAATGGTAAATTCTGTAAGTGGTGCTTCTGCTCCTCCTACAAGAAACAGGTCACTCATCCCTGCTTCCAACCAAGCTTTCGCATTAAGCATTGCATGCAAAGCTGTAGAACAGGTAATCGAATGACTTATATTTGGGCCATCGACGCCCAAGTCCTGAGCTACCCACGAAGAAATATTTCCTAAAGTAGTAGTAGGTGAAGACAAAGGAGACAAGGGCTCTCCTTGGAGAAATGCTTTGTGGTATTTTTCAAATAGGCCTGTTGCTCCTCTTGAAGAACCAATATTGATTCCTGTAGATTCTGCATTGAAGTCGAGACCAGACATTGCGTGTCTAGCTGTATATATTGCCATTAACACCGACTTATCTAAGTCTTTATATTTTGAATTTTCTTGAGATAACTTAGTCAATTCTTCAAGTGATTCTGAGGAAAGACTTGCTGCCATCACTGAAGATGAATTCAATTTCAGTGTTGAAAAATGAGTAGATCCATTTTCATAATTTTCATTAATTGCATTCTGATCATGACCTAAAGCAGATATTGCGCTAAAACCATTGATGTATATTGGGTATTTCAAGTCTGTAATTTTTTTGCAAAGATCGAAAAAACTTAAGTTTGGTACTATCAAATCCAATATTATAACTGCAAAGAGTTAATAGAAGAGCTCTGGTAATTATTTGGTATATTTGCTTGTAAATACGAAATTTTAATCTTCAGCGTTCTTACTTAAGAACGCTTCAATATATATAATTTATGGGATGTACCAGTTGCTCGACCGGAAAAGATGGTCAACCTAAAGGCTGCCAAAACAATGGAACCTGCGGAACAGATGGATGTAATAAACTTACCGTTTTTGATTGGTTATCGGATGTAGAACTTCCTGGAGGTCAAGAAGCTTTCGATTGCGCGGAGGTAAGATTTAAAAATAGCAGAAAAGAGTTTTTTAGGATTACTGAAAAGTTAACGCTCTCTATTGGAGATATTGTAGCTACAGAATCTTCCCCAGGTCATGATATAGGTATTGTTACCCTTACAGGTGAACTTGTAAGAGTGCAGATGAAAAAGAAAAAAACAGACCCTAAGTCCGACGAGATCGCTAAAATTTATAGGAAAGCTTCTCAAAAAGATATTGATGTTTGGCAAACTGCTAGAGAGCGAGAAGACTCAATGAAGGTAAAAGCTAGGCAAATCGCAATTCGATTGAAGCTTAAAATGAAAATAAGCGATATTGAATTTCAAGGAGATGGCTCCAAAGCTGTTTTTTATTATACAGCAGAGGAACGGGTTGATTTTAGACAACTCATCAAAGAATTTGCTTATGAGTTCAAGACAAGAATAGAAATGCGCCAAATTGGCTTTAGACAAGAGGCTGCTAGGCTTGGAGGTATTGGTTCTTGTGGTCGTGAGCTATGCTGTTCAACTTGGTTAACAGATTTTAGAACTGTAAAAACTTCTGCCGCTAGATATCAACAACTTTCCCTTAATCCCTTAAAGCTTGCAGGGCAGTGTGGAAAATTGAAATGTTGTCTTAACTACGAATTGGATACTTATCTTGAAGCATTGAAAGACTTCCCAAGACAAGATCAAAAGTTAACCACTCAAAAAGGGGATGCCGTTTGCCAAAAAATAGACATTTTTAAAGGGAAGCTCTGGTACGCTTATGAGAAAGAGTACAACAACTGGATTGAGCTCGATACTGATGCGATAAAGATTATTTTGAAAGCTCAACAGGATAAAACCCCGGTTGCTAGTTTAGAAGAATTTACCAGTGAAATTGTTCCAGAAAAAACAGCATTTGAGAATACTGTAGGTCAAGATAGTTTAACCCGCTTTGATAAACCAAAACAAAAGAATCCTCGAAACAAAAGAAAATCTACTAAACATAAGAAGTCCAAAAGAAATAATGCTAACTCGTAATTTATTACTTCTTTTTATCCTTTGTTTTAGCTTTTTAAGTTGTGATAACCAGCTAGTGTTTTCTGACTATAGGAGCTTTTCTAATGGCTGGAAAAACACAGATACTTTGGAATATTCATTTGAAGTGCCAGATACTGTTAATCCTTACCACTTTTTTTTTAACACGAGGGTAAACCAAGACTATGAATTTAATAACCTATTTCTCATCGCTCATATTCAATTTCCTAATGGAATGCAAATTGGAGACACGCTAGAATATGAAATGGCTTATCCAAACGGTGAATTAATGGGTGAGGGGTTTGGAAGCGTTAAAGAAAGTAAATTGTGGTATAAATCTGGTGTTACTTTTTCAGAGCAAGGAACTTACACCGTAAAGATTAACCAAGTCATGAGAAAATTTGGAAAGGTTGAAGCCTTAGATACCCTGAAAGGAATCATGGATTTTGGGATTCATATAGAAACCATACCAAAACAAGAAAATTAATTCTTTCAAAAAAAATATGGGAGAGAACACATCGTCAAAACCAAGTTTCAAAAAGTATATTTTAGGGTTCTGGATTTTATTTCTATCCGGTGTTTTAGGAATTGCTTTAATTTTTTTATTAGCCAGTTGGGGAGCTTTAGGGACCATGCCAACGTTTGAAGAGCTGGAAAATCCAGAAACCAACTTAGCTACTGAGGTCATCTCCATAGACGGAGAAACTCTAGGAAAGTATTTTAAGGAGAATAGAACGCCTATCAATTATGAAGATCTTCCAGATCATCTCGTCAATGCTTTAGTCTCTACGGAAGACGAAAGATTCTACAGTCATTCTGGAATAGATGCTCGTGGAACGCTAAGAGCTGCTATTTATCTGGGCTCAAAAGGCGGAGCGAGTACCATTACTCAACAACTGTCCAAGCTTTTGTTTACAGATCCTAATAAAAGTGGAACCTTCAATAGGATTATACAAAAGGTAAAAGAATGGGTTATCGCCGTAAGACTAGAAGAACAGTATGCTAAGAACGAAATTATCACGATGTACCTCAATAAGTTTGATTTTTTATATCAAGCTGTAGGAATTCGTTCAGCCTCTAGAATTTATTTTTCTAAAGAGCCAATAGAGTTAACGATTGAGGAGTCTGCTACATTGGTAGCTATGCTGAAAAATCCTATTCTCTATAATCCAGTTAAAGATCAGTTTAAAAAGAATTCTATAGAACGGAGAAATCAAGTTCTAAAACAGATGGAGAAAAACGGATTTTTAACCACAAAAGTTAAGGACTCTTTGCAAAAACTTCCTTTGGGAACATACTTTTCTCCTGAACAACACGACGATGGGATGGCTACTTATTTTAGGGCTTATGTGCAAGATTTTATGAAGTCTTGGATCGATGATAATCCAAAACCAGACGGAAGTTCTTATAGTATGTATAGAGATGGTCTAAAGATTTATACAACTCTAGATTTCAAAATGCAAGGCTTTGCAGAAACCGCTGTAGAAAAGCACCTCAGAAATCTTCAAAAAGAGTTTGACGCTCAAAATAAAAAGAATAAAACAGCCCCCTTCAGAAGTATAAGTTCTTCGGAAATAGAGAGTATCCTGAATAAAGGAATCAAAAATTCTGATCGCTATAAAACCATGCGTCGAAAAGGAATTGATAAAGACTCCATCATGGCAACCTTTAATAGAAAACGAGAAATGCGCTTATTTTCTTGGGAAGGTCCGATTGATACTATAATGACTCCCAAAGATTCCATAAGGTATTACAAATCCTTTTTGAACACGGGTATGATGTCTATGACTCCACAAACAGGAGAAATAAAAGCCTGGGTAGGGGGTGTCAACTATAAACTTTTTAAATATGAGCACGTTAAACAAGCGAAGCGTCAAGTAGGGTCTACCTTTAAACCATTTGTCTATGCTACTGCCATAGATCAATTGCACTTATCACCATGTGATGAATTTCCAAATACACCTTTTACTATACCAAAAGGGCGTCACGGTGTTACCGAAGATTGGACGCCAGACAACGCCGGTGGAGAGTACGGAGGAATGAAAACCCTTAAACAAGCTTTGGCGGAGTCTATAAATACCATTACAGCCCGTGTTATTAATAAAACAGGCCCTGAAAGTGTAATCAACCTTATCGATAAATTAGGTATTGATACCTCAAATATACTTCCTGTAGCAGCTATAGCTTTGGGCACCCCAGATATAAGTGTTTATGATATGGTTTCTGCCTACAGCACTTTTGCCAATAAAGGGGTTTACGTAAAACCTTATGCCATCCAACGTATAGAAGATAAAAATGGAACTATTCTATATCAACACCAACCCCAAAGTAGAGATGTCTTGAGCGAAGAATCTGCTTTTGTAACTATCAAACTTTTGGAAGGTGTTACTCGGTTTGGTTCTGGACGTAGATTAAGAACCAATTCAGATTATGCCAAAGGAACCGAAGTTTATAAAAGAGCGGTTACTGGCTATCCCTATGCTCTAGAAAATGATATTGCTGGTAAAACTGGAACGACTCAGAATCAAAGTGATGGCTGGTTTATTGGTATGGTACCAAATCTAGCTACTGGAGTTTGGGTAGGAGGCGAAGATAGGAGTGTAAGATTCCCAACAATTACTTATGGACAAGGCGCCACCTTAGCTTTACCTATTTGGGGAATGTACATGACAGACATCTATAATGACATCACTTTGGACATCTCTAAAGATGAATTTGAAAGGCCTGATAATTTAAATATCTTGATCGATTGTGATGGAGCTACCGATGAACTCGAAAATGGAGAGGGAGAAAATAAAGAAACTACAGAATTTGAAATTGATTTCTAAACATTATCACTAGCAAACCATTCCGCAAATGCCGTTCCTGTTTCTCTGAGCTTTAAAGAGTGTAATTTAATTTTAGGATCTAATTTATTTTGTATACTGTTAGCAAAATCTATCACCATATTTTCACTAGTGGGTTGATAATCTACTAAAATAACATCATGCCCAGAAGATTTTAAGGTTTGCGCTAGCTCTATATGAGGCGTTTCTTTATTAAGAATAATAGCATGATCCATTTTATCGACCACTTGAGTTTTTACAATTTTTTTTAAATCTCCAAAGTCTATAACCATTCCACATTTTACATTATCCATATCTGTAATAGGTTCCCCAATAACGGTTACATCCAGTTTATAACTATGACCATGAATATTTCTGCATTTACCATCATAGCCATATAAAGCATGAGCGGTTTCAAAAGTAAATTGCTTGGTAATTCTAATTTTTGCCATAGTCTAATAAATTTCTGCAAAGATAATAGATTTAAAAAATTTAATAGTGGAATAGGGTTTAAAAATATAAACAACAAGTGATCCTATTTTCTGCTAATTTTACACCAATAGATTAATACCAATTTAAACCTATAATGTCGCAATAAATGGCTCAAACACGTCTTACAGAAGATCTTTCTTTTACAGAAAATCCTCTTTTTGAACACCTAATTTCTGACTTGCTAAAGCAAAACTATTCCATATGTGATAATTTCTTTGATTTGAGGCTTGTCGATAGCTTAAGGGATCGACTAAAAACCCTGCATAACCATAGTGAACTAAAAAAAGCGGCGATTGGAAATAAAGTAAATGAATCTATCAGCAAAGCTATTCGAGGAGACTCTATTCAATGGATCGATGAGCAACAAGCCAATCCTGTAGAACGTCTGTTTTTTGAAGCCATCAATACCTTCAAAAACTATTTAAATATGACGTGTTTTATGGGAATCCTGCACCAAGAGTTCCATTACGCGATATATCCTGAAGGCACTTTTTACAAAAAGCATTTAGATACATTTCAAAACGATGATAGACGAAAATTATCTATGGTTTGTTACCTCAATGATAACTCATGGGACAAGACCAATGGAGGAGAGCTTGTCATTTATCCGGAGAATTCAAACGAGGTGGTTATTCATCCTCTACCAGGGCGAGTAGTTGTTTTTGAAAGTCAACTTTTACAGCATGAAGTAAGACCCGTATTAAATGACATGCGTCTGAGCATCACTGGATGGTTAAAAACAAGATAACTATCTATTTTACATTCATACGCTACTTAAATAGCCAGTATTTCTGAAGGTTTGTTTAAATAACTTGGCCACATAGAAATCCATTCCATAATTATTTGACAATGCTTTCAGAAGAAAAAATCAATTTCAAAGCATCACAGTTATCACCTAGTAAAGGATCCTTACTTTAATGGTGTGGTCAATTCGTTTAAACTCTTTTAAGGTGTCTAGAGAGTCGTTTTTGGCAATATCAAGAACAACATAGCCAACTTCAAGATTGGTGCTTAGATATTGCCCTAAAATGTTGACGTCTAGTTTAGAAATTTTAGAGTTTATTTCTGAAAGAACACCAGAGACATTTTTATGAATATGCAAAATCCTATGCGTATCTTCCATTTTTGGCAATGATAATTCTGGGATAGAATGGCTCCCAAGACTTGCCCCACTTTCTATATACTTTATCAATTTGGAAGAAACGTCTAAGCCTATATTCCATTGCGCTTCTTCTGTAGATCCACCAATATGCGGCGTTAAAATGACATTAGAGATATTTTGCAAGGGGGAGATGAATTTTTCATCTTTATTCTTAGGTTCTTTTGGGAAAACATCTACTGCTGCACCGCTAATGCGTTTTTCCTTCAAAGCCTCTTTTAAAGCTGAAATATCAACGACATCGCCGCGACTCATGTTCACTAATAATTGCCCTTTTTGAAACCAATCTAACACCTGCTCATCAAATAAATTTTGAGTCTGTTTTGTTCCAGGAACATGAAGGGTAATAATATCGCAATGCTCTATCAGGGACTTTAAGTCGCTTATTTCTTCAGCATTTCCAAGTGGCAACTTGTTTTCAACATCATAATAAAATACGCGTAATCCCATAGCTTCTGCTAAGATAGAAACCTGAGACCCAATATGACCATAGCCTACAATTCCAAGGCGTTTCCCTCTAATCTCATGTGCATTGGTAGAATCTTTGTCCCATTCTCCAGCATGAGCGGCCCTGTTTTTATCTGGAATTTTTCTAATAAGCATAATAGCAGATGCAATTACCAATTCTGCTACAGAGCGCGTATTGCTAAACGGAGCATTAAAAACACACACTCCAGCTTTATTGGCTGCTTCAAGATCTACTTGGTTAGTGCCTATACAAAAGCAACCTATTGCCACGAGTTTTTTGGCTTTTGTAATTACCTCTTGGCTCAATTGAGTTTTGGATCTCACACAAACCACTTTAGCATCTTTTAAAACGTCATCCAGTTCTTCTCCAGATAAAGCGCCTGTATACTGTTCTATTTGTGTATAACCGCCTTTTTTAAAGCTATCTACGGCAGACTGACTAATATTTTCTAAAAGAACTATTTTCATTTTGTCCTTTGGAAACGACGTTTTGAGTGGTGACATAATCCGGCTTTAAAAAAATTAAGCATCAAAAGTATGAAATACATTGAAGCTGGGTTAATATGCTTTTTATTTTTCTGTTGTAATTAAAATTGCTATTAGTTTAATTCCATCTGCAACTGAATCAGTTTATGGTAGAGTCCGTTTTCGTTTTCAATTAAATCTAGATGTGTTCCTTTTTCAATAATTTCTCCGTTCTCTAGCACCAAAATTTGATCGGCGTTTTTTATGGTAGAAAGTCGATGGGCAATGACAAAAGATGTCCTACCTACCATCAGTTTTTCTAAAGCATCTTGTACCAGTCTTTCAGATTCAGAATCCAAAGAACTCGTCGCTTCATCCAAAATCAAAATAACCGGGTTTTTAAGGACTGCTCGAGCTATGGCTACTCGTTGACGCTGCCCGCCAGAGAGCTGAACGCCTCTTTCTCCAACAATAGTTTCATACTGTTCGGGAAAAGACATAATAAAATCATGGGCATTTGCTTTTTTAGCAGCTTCCATAATTTCTTCGTGAGTAGCCTCTGGCTTACCATAAGCTATGTTTTCTTTGATGCTTCCTCCAAATAATAAAATATCTTGTGGTACAATTGCCATTTGACTTCGTAGATCGTGCAGCGTAAAGTTGGAAGCCGGGATACCATCCAATAGCATTTGACCTTCTTGAGGTTCGTAGAATCTCAAAATAAGAGAAGCAATAGTCGATTTTCCTGCACCGCTAGGGCCTACAATAGCTATGGATTCTCCCTGTTTGGCTTTAAAACTAATGCCTTTTAAAACTGTTATTTCTTGACGTGTAGGATAAGCGAACTTAAGATTTTCAAAACTCAATTCACCTTTAATAAGTTTCGGTGACTGGTCTTCTTCAATTACTTCTGGTTCTTCATCTATAATATCAAATACTCGTTCTGTAGCGCCAATTGCTTTTTGAATTTGAGCATACTGTATAGGTAAACCTCCTATAGAGGCTCCCACAAAAATAGTATAAAGTATAAAAGTGATTAATTCGGATTGTGTGAGTTCTCCTATGTTTTGAAGCTTAACGGCATACCAGACCAAAAGGACGATAGCTCCAAAAATGCAAAAAATAATAAAAGAGGAGAACGCTCCACGAGCAAGACCCCCTTTAATAGCGATTTTCTTGATATCGTTGACAGCAAATTTATACCTCAACATCTCGAAAGCCTCATTCGTAAATGCTTTCACATTGGCAATCCCTTGCAAGCTTTCTCCAACAATAGTATTGGAATCGGCTACTTTATCTTGAGCTTCTTTAGATAATTTTTTTATGAATTTTCCAAAAATCACAGCTACTATTGCAAAAATAGGAATGGTCGCTAGCATCAGTAAGGAGAGCTTTACAGAAGTAAAAAACAAAGCCGTAATACCCCCAATAACGATGATCATTTGCCTTAAAAATTCTGCTATTCCTGTGGTAAACGTATCTTGAATTTGAGAAATATCTGCAGCCACTCGGCTATTGAGTTCACTGACACGTCTAGAAGAAAAAAACTGCATCGGCATTTTGACCAAGGTGTCGTAGGTGTCTTGGCGTATGGCAGAAAGCATATTTTCGGTCACATTCACAAAAAGAACAACACGAAAAAAAGAGAAAATAGCCTGAGCGGTAAACAGCCCTAAAAGTATAAGCCCCATTCTATTAATATCCTCTGAAGTGAAATCTGCTGTCTCAATTAAATCTCCCATTAACTTAGGAAATAGCAATGCCGTAACCCCAGTAAAACCAAGGAAAATTATTCCTATAATCAACTTCCACTTATGTGGGCCGATGTAAGAGAATAATCGTAGAGATTTTTTGAGATTTTTTTTATTGAGTTTAACCTTAGGGAGGTCAGAATCTTTTTTTCTTTTCGCCATTCGTTTTTATTCTTCTTTTCAATACTTTGCAAAGTTAACTTTAAGCCTCAACTAATCCTCCTAACTTAACTTAAAAATCTTAAAATTTGTCTCAAAACAAAAAATATAGGGGTGATAAATTCAGTAGAAACAAACAGTACAAACTAAAAAACAGGCTTATTGAAAGTTGAGTCCTTCTTGATAAACTTTCTTACCTTACATTTTTAGAAAACTAAAATTATGAAAAAGCTATTACTGTTGGTATTTGTTTTATGTATTCAACTCACAGCGTGGACACAAATTGAAAGTGCTCCAGAAAGAACAGAGGGCGAAGGGCCCTGGTCGCAATTGATTATTCGGGGAGTCACACTAATCAACGGAAATGGGGCGCCTCCAACAGGACCGGTAGACATTGTTGTGGAGGAAAATAAAATTACAGAAATTAAAACAGTGGGATATCCTGGTATAGACATACAGGATGCCAATAGACCGAAGCTTAAACCTGGCGGAAAGGAATTGGATGCCTCGGGAATGTATCTCATGCCTGGTTTTATAGATATGCACGGACATATTGGAGGAGAAGCTCAGGGCGTTACTGCAGAATATGTTTTCAAATTATGGATGGGTCATGGGGTTACGACCATACGAGATCCTTCGGCTGGTAATGGGCTGGACTGGGTGTTGGAACACAAAGCAAAATCTGCTAAAAATAAAATCACAGCTCCAAGAATCTTGGCATATACCGCTTTTGGTCAAGGCAGTAAATCCAAGATAAGTTCAGTAGAAGCAGCTAAGAAATGGGTTCGGGATAATGCTAAAAAAGGTGCTGATGGCATTAAATTTTTTGGAGCAAAGCCAGAAATCATGCAAGCCGCTTTAGAGGAAAATAAAAACCTGGGCTTACGTTCTGCTATGCACCATGCCCAGATGGATGTAGCTAAGTGGAATGTAATAAATTCTGCTAGAGCAGGGTTGACGAGTATGGAACATTGGTATGGACTGCCAGAAGCCCTTTTTACCGACAGAACGGTTCAGCACTACAAATTAGACTACAATTACAACAATGAGCAGGATCGATTTTCTGAAGCCGGAAAATTATGGGAACAGGCAGCACCGCCTTATTCCGAGAGGTGGAATGAAGTGATGAATGAATTGATCGAGCTTGATTTTACCATAGATCCTACCTTCAATATTTATGAAGCGAGTCGTGACCTAATGCGAACCAGACGGGCAGAATGGCACGAAGACTATACCATGCCATCGCTTTGGGAGTTCTACCAACCTAGTAAAATATCCCATGGGTCTTACTGGCATTATTGGGGAACAGAACAAGAAACGAACTGGAGAAAAAACTATCAATTATGGATGACTTTTGTGAACGAATATAAAAACAGGGGAGGAAGAGTAACCGCTGGATCCGATTCTGGTTTTATTTTCCAGCTTTATGGATTCGCTTATATCCGCGAATTGGAATTACTTAGAGAAGCTGGTTTTCATCCCTTGGAAATCATGATGTCTGCTACACTAAATGGGGCCGAAGCCTTGGGTATGGAGGATCAAATTGGATCGGTTGAAATTGGTAAACTTGCCGATTTTGTCATTGTAGAAGAGAATCCGTTGGAAAACCTGAAGGTCCTCTATGGAACTGGTGCCATCAAGTTGACTGAAGATAACGAAGTGACTAGAGTAGGAGGTGTAAAATATACCATTAAGGATGGAATCATCTATGATGCCCAGCAATTACTTAGAGATGTCAAGAAAATGGTAAAACAAGACAAAGACAAAACAGGTTATGAAATTAAACAACCCGGTATGAAATAATATTTTCACTTCAAAGTCTTAGAAAACTCCTGTATAACTGAAACTAGCAAGCTAAAGCTCATCAAAGAGACAGTATGTTTATAACAAGATATCATTTTTTAACCTTTTAAATTGCTGTATTGTCATATTTATGATTAATTTAATATGAAATTATACATTATGGGCATTAAAAATTTTCAAGGCAAGCAAGTTGGAGAGGTCAATATACAAGCAGAAAAAATAACGGTTAGAGACTGTATGTCAAAAAACATGATTCTTTTTAACAAAGCTCAAAGCGTTATTGAAGTGGTAGAGATACTCATAAAGTTTAGAATTTCTGGTGGACCCGTTGTTGATGACCAAAAGCGCGTCATAGGAATTATTTCTGAAGGGGATTGTATTAAGCAAATTTCTGAAAGTCGATATTACAATATGCCTATGGAAGATGTGAGTGTTGAAAAATACATGTCTAAAGACGTGAACACCATTTCTCCAGACGTCAATCTGTTTGATGCTGCACACCTCTTCTTAAAATTTAAGATACGCCGTTTCCCTGTGGTAGAAAATGGTATAATTATAGGTATTGTAAGTCAGAAAGACATCTTAAGAACCGCTTTGATGCTGAAGGGCTTTAGCTGGAAGCACAAATGAAATAATTTCAAATGTCATACTTCTCATTTATTATTTCAAAATTAGCAGTTTGTTTAGTGCTTGTCATTTAAACTCTGGACTATTGTCTATTGACTAAAGACTTTTGACTCACGTCTACAGACTACAAACTCTTGACTCTTCCCTCACGACTCTAAAAATACATCAGTTGTGCCGTACGGTAGGTGTTGGCATGAGCATCTATAATGGTTTTTATATCTTTAGAATAGCCACCGCCCATACTCACTTCGACAGGAATTTCTCTTTGTAAACACTGCTCAAAAACAAATTCATCTCTTTTTTTACAACCTGCCACACTGCAACCTAGTTTCCCCAATTTGTCGGTGCTTAAAATATCTACTCCAGAAAGGAAGAATATAAAGTCTGGTTTCACCTGATCTATAAGTTTCGGTAAAGTCGCTTTTAAAGTCTCTAAATACTGCTCATCTCCACAATTATCTTCCAGAGGAATGTCCAAGTCTGAAATTTCCTTTTTGAAAGGGTAATTACTTTTTCCATGCATAGAAAAAGTAAACACTCTATCGTCTTTTTGAAAGATTTCTGCTGTGCCATTGCCTTGGTGTACATCCAGATCAACGACAAGAATTTGCTTTGCCAGCTTATTTTGCAAGAGGTAGTGAGCGGCAATAGCTTGATCGTTCAACATACAAAAAGCTTCCCCGTGATCTGAATAAGCATGGTGGGTCCCTCCTGCAATATTCATAGAAACACCATATTCCAAAGCATAGTTACAGGCTTCTATAGTGCCGTTGGCAATGATTCGTTCTCTTTTAACCAATTCTGCAGACAATGGAAACCCAATTTTACGTGCGATCCTTGGTTCTATGCTAATGTTATACAATTGCTCTAAATAGTCTGGTGTATGAACAGACTGTATATAAGTTTCATTGTCGAGATTTATTTGTGGCTCAAAGAAATTTTCTGGTCCACAAGTTCCCTCGTGAAGCAATTGCTTGGGAAGCAAATCATACTTATCCATAGGAAAGCGATGTCCTTCGGGTAGTGGATGTTTATAAATGGGATGTAAAGCTATTTTAAGCATAATCAGTTTTAAAGTAAGTCAAAATAAATGCTTTTGCACTTCTTCTTGGCTCTAATAGCTTTTAAATCTTTGGTAAAGTTGCAAGTGGTCTAATAGCATTCAGTCATTAAGATTGAATTGTTTAAGCCAAAACAAGGCTTTAAGAAATGTATCTATGTCCATTACCATAGCTGAAGCGGATTCAGAATAAAAAATACCCTTAAACAAGCCCTCCTACTATTAGAATTCAGGCAGATTAAGGGTGATAAATATGATTACTGACGATGTTGAACTCGTAACTAATCAATTAGGATAAATTGTCTAAAATTATAGACATACTTCACCTAAAGCTCACAAAGAAAAAAACAAAGAAGCGCAAAGTGTAAATTACCATATCATTATACTTTGCGACCCTTGCGTGAAATTTTTTTCATTATCAAAAAAATAGATTTTAAATGGATACTGATTAGTGACTTGGAGTCTAAATTAAAGTTGCTCTACAAAGTCAGAAAAGACCCGTTTATGATGTTCCAAGTCCAGATTTGGTGACACAGAAACACGGGCTATATAATCCTTATCTTCTTCTTTGGTGGTTCCTTGAGTAGAGGTTGCTGGGATGGTCCAGTAACATCCTTTTAACTGTCCATAGCTTACACAGTGCTTACTCTCATTAGGAATTTCACTTATCATCATGTCGATGAGTTTTTGATTTAAAGCTCTTTTATAAGCTTCTCTTTCTTCATCCGTGTTCCCTTTGGTAGGGAGGTCTAATGAAAATACAGATGGCGTAAACCCTTGCTCAACCACGTCATCTGGAACAAAATTGATTTTTGCTTCTGGTAGCTCTTTTTTGATAAAATTCACAAACTCACGGGTGTTTACATATGCGTCTGCAATTCTTTTATTCATCGATGGCAGGCGCTCTGCTAGGATTTCTACTTGAAGATCGGTAGCCTCGTTGTCGCAAAGTTTAAAATGCTTTTCTATGGTTGGCATTAAATCTTCTGCTTTTTCGTTGGCAACACAGTAACCCGCGGTACATTTTCCACCACTAGGAAATTTGGATCCACTTACGTAGGAGATTGATCGTATAGAAGAGAAAATACCCTCTTTGCTTAAGAATTGGATATTAGGACAAAAGGTTTGGTCCAGGATAAAAACGGGGTCGATAGCCGTTTCTCCAGTAGGGGTTTGGCGAGTCTTGCTTAAAACTGCTTTTAATTTTTCCAAGTCTGGAACTTCAACTCTTGGATTAGTTGGAATTTCAGCAATGATGTAAGGAACGGCGTCTAACTTAGCCACTTGATCTAAAACTTGATCGGTGCTTTTTACCATATCATTGTCCCGATCTACGGGTAGATCTAAAATATCTACGTTTTCTACCGCAGCTACCACTCGTCTAGCTTGATCATTGGTCCCTCCATAACAGTTAGGTGGAACAATAATTTTGATGTTTTTTCCTGGATGTTTTTCTTTGGCATCGTCTATAAGCCCCATCATAATCGCATATTGAACGGATAGCCCACAGGAACCCAATAACACTTTCGACTTGGTTGCGGTAATCTCTTGAACCGATTTGACTACACTTGCTTTGTTCTTTTCTGTATCTGTTTTGACACCCATAGAAGGGGATTTCCCGACGAGTTGCTGTAAGGCAGAAAAAGAATCGGCTGGTGTCATGGCTATGGTTTCCCGTCTTCGCACATGTTGAATCTCTGAGATATAACTTTCGCTTTCTTCACTATTCACTAGTATAATACTTCCAAGTGGGGGTTGAACACTAACGTAGAAATCGATCGCAGGCGAAAGGTCGGCACCTCCCATTTTATCGTCTTGAGAAATGAAAATGGTACTGCCCCTAAAGTTAGGAATATCGTCTGCATTTTTAACCTGCTTTAATTCAAAGTTATACCCGTAAACATGCTCTAGGGCTTCAAAATCGAAAGCCGGAGGCAAGTCTCCTGTATACAGGATTTGAGTGTTTTTATGATCGAATACATTCTTTCTGAGGACGGCTAAAACCGGCATCGTCTGAGATGAAAAAGCAATGACCTGTTCTGGTTTTAAATCATGCACATGAGCGATGCCCCATTCCAATATAGAAGATAAAGGGTGACCTAAACGAATATAGTCGAAGGCAGTTGGCAATTCACTAAGAGCTGATCTGTCTGAATTCTGAGCTTTATACAAAGCTTCAAACTGATCTATGAATTGGGTTTTGGCCAAACTTTCATTAAAAATATCCAATCGATGAGTGGTGAGTTTCAACCAGTCTGTTGGCATATTTTTGAGGACTTCTTCTATATAATTAAGCATTTTAGGATCTTGCATCATCTTTTCTTTTAGGAAGTCAAAAATACAGATTTATTAGGCCTCCACTAAAGGTCTTAACAAGATGTTTTGTCTTCGCAATACAATGCCTTCTGGTTTATCTTTTAAAGAGTAGCGACTAATTATTTTAGAAAATTCATCAATTAGTGAATTAGGTCCCATCTTTCTTATATTTATAACTAAGGAAAGCCGCTACTATAAAAGCTGGAGTTATAAACACACCTACTAATGTTTTAATTTCCACAAACTCGTAAAACCATAGAATAATGGATAATAATAAAAGTATATTTAAAATGTAAAAACCTGTTGTGTTTTCTTTTAGTGATAGCTTAAAAGACTAGTCTCATAATTTGATAAGTCAGAGGCTATTTTTCTTTAGCCGTTTATTTTAGATTCCTAATAGTCAATAATCATTTATTCAAGCATTGAAAGCTCCCAATTGGACTACCATCTGGGATTTTGGGTGATGGTATTACCTTAAACTTTTCCGGTTCGTCCATAAACTGATCGATACGGTACCTCATTTCCATTTCAACTACAGAGTTAGACTCCCTAAATTCGTTTTCTAATCCCTTCAAGGTTTTGTTTGCAATGGCTTTTACTTGTGGAATACTCCCTGAATTCGCTGAAAGATTCATCAGGTGCTTTAAAACATTAAAATTGATGGTGTTTTGAACCTCAGTCAAATAAGCAGAGTCGTGTTGCTTTCCAAACGTGTTTTTTACCAATTCCTCCAAGACCTCTTTCAAACCTAAATTTGAATTCTCTAAAGATTTCTGCTGGATGAGTCGGTTGGCGCGCTCTGGATGCAGTAATAGGCCTAAGCTCATATCGCTTGCTGTAGCGGTGGCGCCCAAAGCATCGAAGCCAACACCTGTTTTGCTTTTAAAGGATTCGCGGCTTCTGGCATAACCAAATGCACGAGGCGGAAACAGGTCCAAAATTCGTTCTGGAATGGCCAAAGCCTCAGCATCGAGAGTATTTAAAGCCGCTTCAAGGGCCTTAATCTGATGGAATTTTGAAATCCTCTCAACTGGTTTTAAGCTACTGCCTTTGACTGTATAGTTGTAATCCAAACCACCAATAAGTTTAACGGTGGCCTCTGTTTGATAGCGGTGGAAAAAATATAAAGGTGCAAACACATCCTCTAAAACGGAATACGGTTCACCTGTCTGGATATTGTCTATAGAAAAGTTTGAAATAGCTGCTTTACGAAGCTCTAAAAGACGATCTAACTCCTTATAAACATCTTTCTCATTATCCCACAAATGGGCATAGGCATGCGCCCCACCTTGAGCTCTCGCATCAGCATCGCTTATAAACTGCAAACCATCAGCTTCAGCTTGTTTTAAAATAGCGTTTAAGTATTGTTTTTCAGTCTTATTGCTACCGCTATCCCCATAACTATAAGCAACGGTGACTTTATCCCATTCGCCAATATTGGTATCGTAAGCTTGAGAGAAGTCGATTTGGTTATCTTTTAATTTCAGTTTTGGATGTGGATAATCCATAACGCTAGTCCTACCTTGCGCACTGGCAGAAAAGTTGTGTGCAAACCCCAAGGTATGGCCTACTTCGTGTGCCGCCAACTGCCTGATACGCGCCAAAGCCATCTCTAACATAGGTTGGTAATTATCATCAGAAATCTCAAAAGGTCGATTCATCAAGGCCTGTGCGATCATATAATCCTGACGAATCCTCAGGCTACCTAAACTTACATGACCTTTTAAAATTTCACCAGTGCGAGGATCAACAACACTAGCACCATAGCTCCAACCACGTGTGGAACGGTGTACCCATTGAATGACGTTATAGCGAAGGTCCATAGGATCCGCATCGGCTGGAAGCATCTTGACTTGAAAAGCATTTTTATAACCAATCTCTTCGAAGGCCTGATCCCACCATCTTGCACCATTTAACAAAGCAGATCTTACAGGCTCTGGTGTTCCAGGATCCAAATAATAAATAATGGGTTCTTTAGCTTCGCTTATTTCTGCATTGGGGTTTTTTTTTCCAGACGATGGCGAATACTGTATCGCTTAGTCAACGGCTCATAAATTGGCGTTGCATAGTCCTGATAAGAGATAAAAATAGAACCGCTTCTAGGATCAAATTCACGTTTTTTATAGCCGTCTTCAGGTAACTGCACGAAACTGTGGTGTTGGGTGACCGTTAAGTTAGATGCATCTGGGGCCACTGAGCGAATATTACTCCCCTCAGGGTCGCCAGAAAAGGTAAGCAAAGCTTCAAATTCTGTATTTTCAGGAAAAGCTTTGGTTCGAAGCATGGCTAGTGCACTTTTATTTTTATCCAATTTGTAAGTTCCCTGCTTTTGTTGTTTCAATCGTTTAGAAACACCGTGAGCATCTTCCATTAGAAAAGGAGTGAGGTCGATAAGGAAACCCTTATCACTTTCATCTTCAATTTTAAAACCATACAGAACTGATTTAGCAAAAGCTTGTTCAACACTTCGGCGCTCTAAACTATTATTTGTAATAGCTCTAAAATCCTGATTGGGTTGAACCAATAGCAGCTTGTTTCCTGCACGTTGAAACTTTACAATGGCTGTTCCTCCAAGCTGTCCACGATCCAATCCAATGTCGTTGGAGCCCAAACCAGTCGTAAGTGAATGCACGTAGAGGAAGTCTTGGTCAAGCTGTTCAACCTTCATATAAATTTTATCCTCTTTTTCTGAATACCAAAAGTCGAAAAAACCCTCATATTTTGTTAGTTGCTCTTTTTTTTCTAAAATTTTAAAGGTTTGCGCAGAAGAAACTGAAGCCATTAACAAAATAGTGACGTAAATAAGAGTTTTCATAGATTGATATTTATAAAATCAGAGCTTTAAAGATAGTAAAACTTGTTAATCCCTTTCAAAAAGCTTGATGTTTGCAAATTAAAAGTTCCAAAACCAACAAAAAGTAATCCTTTTAAGAATTTTTAATACTGAATTCCTATTTCCGTATAAAATATACTTTCCTAATTTAATTAATGAATTTTTAATAAAAGTAAAGACTTATTTAAAAATCTTTAAACATAGTTTTGCAAGTCATGATTACTTTCAAAAAAGCACATAAAGAAATATATCTAGAATTAAGTCAATCGCTTAAGAATCTATACCTAGGGACATTTACAAAAGGTCTTTCGGCTCAACATATCAGTAATGAAGAGGCAGAAATTTACCTCGATAAATTGTTTACAGACGGATATGGAGTTTTTGGATTTTCTGATGATCAACTTGTTGCTACGCTGATTGTAACACCCCCAAGTTTTGATAAAGAACGTCCTGAATCAATTCAGAATAAATTCACTGATAAAGACACTTTATATATCGCTGAAGTACTTGTAGACGATGAGTTTCGGGGTATGGGTCTCGGCAAAGGATTGTTTAAAGAATTTGAAATAAACCTGAGCAGTGATATAAAACACGTTTTACTGAGGGTATGGAGTAAAAATGAAATCGCAGTCAACCTATATAAAAAATTTGGATTTGAAGACTGCGGAAGCATCCTCCAAGAAAAATTAAAACCCGTTTCAAAAGAGCCTTTTAAAATGCTTAAACTCTATATGGTTAAGCCCTATTCAAAAATATTATGAAAGAATTCAATATAAAAACTCCTCATTTAATTGATGGAACTCCAGAAGAAAAACGTCAAGAAATCCTTGATTATTTCCATAGAACTTTTGACTTAGACACAGAGCTCTATGAAACGGTTAAAGACGACGCTACTTTCTATATGCGTGCGGACCACCTTCGCCATCCTATTATTTTTTATTATGGCCATACCTCTTGTTTTTTTATAAATAAGTTGGTTTTAGCGGGGCTGCTACCCTCTCATATCAATCCCTCTTTTGAATCAATTTTCGCCATTGGTGTGGATGAAATGTCATGGGACGATCTCAACAAAGAAAATTACGATTGGCCTTCGGTATCTGAAGTTAGAGAGTATCGTGAGATTGTAAGAACAACCATCGCCAAACTCATAGAAGAATTACCTCTAGAACTTCCTATCAATTGGGAAAGTCCGTTTTGGACTATTATTATGGGAATTGAACACCAAAATATTCATATTGAAACCTCATCGGTCTTAATAAGACAGCTCCCTGTAGAGAAACTTCAAAGTGGACTATTTTCCAATATTTGCAAAGAAGATGAACCGGTTATTGCAAACGAATTAGTCGCTGTAGAAGGCTCAAAAGTAAATATGGGAAAACCACATAATCATCCTCTTTATGGTTGGGATCTGGAATACGGGAGTTTCCAAGAAACTGTCGACGACTTTAAAGCTTCAAAATATCTGGTTTCTAATGCTGAGTTTTTTGAGTTCATAGAAGATGATGGTTATAAGGACAAGCAGTGGTGGAGCGAAGAAGGCTGGTCTTGGTGTACTTATAAAAAAGCTGAACATCCTCAATTTTGGATAAAAGAAAATGAGACGTATAAATTGCGTTTGATGACCGAATTTGTTCCTATGAAATGGAGCTTTCCAGCAGAAATTAATTATTTGGAAGCCAAAGCATTTTGCAATTGGAAGTCGGCTAAAACCGGCAAAAAACTGCGTATGCCAACAGAAGCTGAATGGTATCGACTCGTGGACGTTTCCCAAGTCAAAGAGGCTACCGATTGGGACGTAGCGCCAGGGAATATAAACTTGGAACATTACAGTTCGTCTTGTCCAGTTAACACGTTTTCTTTTGGAGACTTTTATGATGTGATAGGGAATGTATGGCAATGGACCGAAACGCCTATCACAGGTTATCCTGGTTTTAAGGTTCACCCATTATACGATGATTTTTCAACCCCAACCTTTGATGGTAAGCATAATATCATAAAAGGGGGTTCTTGGATCTCTACTGGAAACGAAGCCACCTTACATGCTCGCTATGCATTTCGCAGGCATTTCTATCAGCATGTTGGGTTTAGATATGTTGAATCTGATCACGAACCAGACATACGTGTAGATAGTTACGTAACTGATGAAGAAGTAGCTATCTCATGCGAGCAAAATTATGGAGAGGATTATTTAGGAATGTCAAAATTGCCACTTCAAGTTTTAGATGTTTTAAAAGACCACGTTGAAAATCCATCTGAAAAAAGACTCTTAGATCTAAATTGTAATACTGGTCGCTTGGCTTTTGAAGCTGCTTCACATTTCAAAGAAGTTACGGCTATAGATACTTCAGCAAGATTTATTCAACCAGCTATCGAATTACAAAAAAACGGATTGTTGCGTTACGTCATTAAAGATGAAGGCGAATTATCCGTTTTTAAAGATGTTCTCTTGAAGGATTTAAAGTTGAACGACAACCATAGTCGCATCCAATTTATGCAGGATGATGCAACGAAATTAAAAGAGCGCTACACAGATTACGATGTCATTTTAGCTATGAATCTACTTGAAGAAATACGTAAACCTAAAGAATTCCTTAGTAAAATTCATCAAAGATTAAATGCTAATGGACTGCTGATACTAGGTTCAACTTACGGGTATAAAGAGTCTGTAAGTCAAATGGATAACTGGATTGGCGGCTTCAAAAAAGATGGAGAACCTATTAGATCTATTGACGGAATTAGCCAGGTATTGTCAGATTATTTTACGCAAGAGTCTGAACCTTTCAATCTTACCTATCCTGTAAGAAAGTCGAGTCGACATTTTGAAGTGATGAGCTCAGAAGTTAGCGTTTGGCGTAAAAAAATGTAAAGATCATTAAGGTTTAATGTCATAGTTAACTCTATGTCATAATCAAATTTATAATAAAGGCTTTGTGCTTGAGTTAAGCTAGAATTCTAATTAGCTTAACTTAAGCAAAAGCTTACTAATCATAGCTTATTCAGAAGTTTTTTTGTCAACGGGAGCCACTTGTGTTTTCTAAAGTAATTATTATATTTATGTTTAAAATTACTTATCTAAGGCTAAGGTTCCAACTCTGTAGAATTTTTGATCGCTTTTAATCTAGTTTGCGAGCATTTCACAATAAATTTAAAGGAGCTATAACCCCAATCCTCAGTTCATTTCTATTATAATTCGCTACATCAAAATTGTCTTTGGCATAACTTGAATACTCATAATAGCGTCCGATATAAGCGAGAAAAAAACGGAGGTCTATCTTTTTAAAAGGATTATAATAAATAGTTGGTATCGCACCAAAGCTGGTTCTTATATGGTCCCTACTCGTATTTAAGTTGTCATAAGCACTACTAGTCATGAGCGTTAATAAGCCCTGAAATTTTTGGTTGAAACGATACTCTCCTCTAAGCCAATTTTCTACATACAGCACATTTTCTGCAATTTCATTATCTACAAGGATACTATTTACAATACCCTTTGTATCGATTTCTTCATAACTGTATTGAAAATCATACATCAAGGTTAGGTCTTTATTTTTGTATTTATGTCCTAGGGTAAAAAAATAGGTTCCTTGATTTTTCACTTCGTTCCCATAGCTAGCACTATAATTGGTTTCAAATTTACCATCAAAAAAGTGTCCACGCCAATTAGCAACAAGTGATACTGGCCAGATAGGTTCCTGAATGGTTTCAGATGCAATATCCCCGTAAAGATCTTCGTAAAGTAGAGTGCGAGAATTTAAGACCTGAAACCGAAATTGGTGATTTTCATAAGCTTGATAAGTTAGCCCAGCCCCGGTTACAAATGCTAAAGCATTACTGTAAATATCATTGAATTCTAAAATATATAAAGGGTTGAATTCAAATTCGTAACCCCCATAAAAGGCAAACATTTTTCCAATATAAACATCGATCTTTTCGGTAGCTTTCACTTTCAAATAAGCGAATTGAATATTGTTGCTTAAGTTATCCAAGGATTGAACTTCCGTATCACTATTAAAACGATTTCTAAAATTAAAATCTACTCTTTCGTGCAATTGACCAGAAATCTTTAGGGCTGTGAACCCGTTTTCAAACTGTAACCCGTTGTAATATTGATCTCCTCCTCTAAAAGTGTATGCCTGAAACTCTGTACGCATATCAAAACCGATATTTACATGTTTAAGGAACTTTTCTTTATCTATCGAAATTAAAGGACTGGCAACACTGTCCATTTGTTGCGTAATTCCCATTAAGGGTGTCAATAAAAAAACACCTATTAAAAATGACTTAATCAAGTAAGGTCTAAATTTGACTCTGGTTTGAAGAGTTGATAAAAAAATGTCTGGTGACAGATTAGATGCTTCTTCCATGCTTTTTTTTGTTAGAAGTTTTGACGTTTGCGTTAAAACTTAAGATCATAGTCTTGTTAAAAATAAGCAGTATTTTACAATTCTTATTTTATTTTGAGTTGAATGATCGTATCGCTTTTAATCTCAATTTTAGATTCTTGAAAATTTGGTGGTCCAAAATTGCCTTCTTGACCATTGGAAAATCCATAAGGTTCTTTGGGAATACCTAGCATGTTTTTATCCAATTCGCCATTACCGTTCACATCATGAAAATAAGAGAAGCTGTAAAATCCCTCTGGTAAATTTTCTACAACAATTTTAGCTTTACTGTCTTTTAATATGGAAGAAACTTCTTTATAGTTTGTTTCCATGTGGCTGTCCTCAGAATTAAAAAGGGCAAATAAAATACTACCAGTGTCGTATTCTGTGGCTTCAAACTCAAGTGTTAAGTCGACTTTGTTTTCTGATTGCGCGTAAGACTGCATAGCAAACAAGATTAAAATTGATAAATAGCTGATTGTTTTCATGATTTTTATTTTAAGTTAAAGATCGGTTATAATTTAGCTCAATACAACTATTACATGACAAGTTGATATATTTTTATGAAAAGTCATCATCATTTATAGATTATCCAATTGATCTGATTTCTTATCGTCGCTGATGGTCCAGAAAAAACCGACAAAGAAAAAATGATCGATATTTGGCAAAATTGCTTTATTTGGAAAACACTACTCATATCCATTTCGTTAGCGTAGTTATAGCCATATATATTTCGTAAGCCTAACACATTGCTCACCTAAAGATATAGAATTTTCTGTATATCAATTAGATAAGCCCAATTTATACTCAGTGTATTAAAATTTTTGGTTTCTCGATTTAAAAATCCATTAGAATTGGGATCGGTATAATTTCTACCTGAAGCGAAAACAGGGCTAAAACCCAATTGACTCTTCCAGTCTTCAATCCAATACTTTGTTACAAAAGAAAAATTATGTTCTGATGCAAAAACAGGGCGCGCTTTTCCGGAAAATTTCTATAGTCTCGCTCTGTATCTAAGTAAGAATAAGATACCCAGTATTCAAAGTTTTTAAAGGAGGCATTATCTCTCCAAAACAAATCTTCTCCGTAAGCATAATCAAAGCCTGTCGTGTTATAAGAACTTGTAAAAGCAGGAAATTCTGTAAGCATTACCCTTCACAATCGTCTAGGATTTGCTGAGCTTTTTTCTCTCCCCAATCTGGATAGAACTTTACCTCTGATTTTTCTTCATTTTGAAAAAAGTCTAAAGCCCTTTTAATGTCTTTACAGTAAGGTTCGATAGAACTACCAAAAAATTTGGCTGCCCCCATATCCCATTCTGCTTTGGAAAGGATAACCCTTGGATTTTTGGGGGCTATTTTAAGTGCACTTTGATAAATATATTCATTTTTTCCAGATAAGGTCATACCGTATTTTTGACCATCAAATTTTATATAAGCAGTGTTCGCCAAAGCTTTCACAATCATAATTTCAGGATTGTTAGGTGAACTATTTGAGGCTTGGTTCAAAAGTTCAGTGGCTTTTTCAATCTTCAATTTTAAAGTCGCCTCATCTTTCACCTCAAAAGCAGAAATCACTAGTGTATAGCCTGCATAGAAGGGTGGAAGCCAATTGTCTTTTTCTGCTTTTGCAATGCGTTCAAAGAAGTTTGAAGCTTCCATGATTTTGTCTTCTTCCCACAGATTGAATGCTTCTTCCATACCTTTTTCGTAAGAAGTTTGAGCGTTTATATTGAAACCTAAGATCATAGTAATGATAAAAACAGATAGTATTTTCATAATGCTTATTTTATTTTAAGTTGAATGACCGTATCAGTTTTAATTTCAATTTTAGATTCTTGAAAATTTGGTGGTCCAAAATTACCTTCTTGACCATTAGAAAATCCGTAAGGTTCTTTGGGAATTCCTAGCATGTTTTTATCTAATTCACCGTTACTGTTCACATCGTGATAGTAGGAGAAGCTGTAAAATCCCTCTGGTAAATTTTCTATAATAATTTTAGCCTTGCCTTCTTTAAAACTAGAGGAAGCTTCTTTATAGTTATTTACCATATGACTGTCCTCTGAATTAAAAAGGGCAAATAAAACACTACCACTGTCGTATTCTGTGGCTTCAAACTCGAGTGTCAAGTCGACTTTGTTTTCTGATTGCGCGTAAGACTGCATAGCAAACAAAATTAAAATTGATAAATAGCTGATTGTTTTCATAATTATTATTTTAAGTTAAAGATCGATTATAATTTAGCTTTATGCAACTCCTAAATGATGAGTTGATGTATTTTGGTGCTGAACCGTCAACACTTATAGATTATTCAATTGATTTGATTTTTTATCGTCGCTAAGAGTCCAGAAAAAACCGACAAAGAAAAACTGATCGGTATTTGGCAAAATGGCTTCTCTCTGGAAAACACCACTCATATCCATTTCATTGGCGTAGTTATAGCCAAATATATTTCGTGTACCTAACACATTGCTTACAGCAAAATATAGAATTTTCTGTTTATCAATTAAATAAGCCCAATTTAAACTCAGTGAATTAAAATTTTTGGTTTCTCGATTTAAAAATCCATTAGAATTGGGATCGGTATAATTTCTGCCTGAAGCAAAAACATGGCTAAAACCCAATTGACTCTTCCAGTCTTCAATCCAATACTTTGCTACCAAAGAAAGATTATGTTCAGATGCAAAAGCGGGGCGTGCTTTTTCAGGAAAATTTCTATAGTCCCGCTCTGTATCTAAGTAAGAATAAGAGGCCCAGTATTCTAAATTTTTAAAGGATTCATTATCTCTCCAAAACAGATCAACTCCTGAAGCATAACCAGAGCCTGTCGAATTATAAGAACTCGTAAAAGTGGGAAATTCTGTATCAAACTTTACCAAATCATCATAGGTCTTATGATAGGCCTCTACTCTAAAAATTTTCTTGGATTTTACATATTGAAAATTAGCGATAAAATGAGAAGCATTCTCTGCAGTGATAGTATCATTAAACTTTAAAAAATCAGAACTGGGGTTTTGAAAAAACTTACCATAAGCAAATGAAAATTGTGAAAACTCACCAGACTTGTAAGCAATTGAGCCTCTTGGCGAAAATAAAGTTTGATTCCATAATTCATAGTGATCAACTCTACCGCCAAGGTTCATTGCTAATTTTTTGGAGAAAAAAATATCAACTTCGCCAAACCCAGCAGAAATGTTACTTTGAAATCCATAATCGAAGTTTCCAAGTAGATTACTTTCAAAATTCTCATTAAAATCTGTTATAAAGTATTCAGAACCAAAATTGAATTCAAAGTTGTTATTGATACGTTTTCTGAGCTTTATTTTCAGGTGTGCGGAGTTGTCATTGTTGTCGATTAAATCCTCACCAACTTGCGATTTGTTGTTGTCATTAGACAAGGAAAAGCCGGTATTGAGTATCCAACTTTTACCAAGAAAGCTTTTATAAGACCCGTTGATGTAAAGATTTCTGTTTTCGTTAGCAAAACGAAAGCCCTCTTCAAAATTGATGTTTTGTTGGATTAAATCTAAATCGGTGTAACTGTAACCTCCATACAATTTCAATATATCACTACTATTGGTTTTATACCTATAAATCATTTCTCCACTCATAGATTGAATGGGGCTTATCCATTCATTTCTATCTGGTAAGGCCTCGATATAAGGGGCTAAATTTGTATAACTCGTATTGATACTAAGTGAACTTTTATCCCACTTTTGAGTATTCCCAACGCCAAGACCAACAGTCATTAATGATACCTCTGTTTTTTCTTGATCCGGTTCATCAATGGTATTTAATTTCAAAACTCCAGATAAAGCTTGACCATATTCTGCAGAATACCCACCTGTTGAAAACGAAATTCCCTTAAAAAGAAAAGGAGAAAACCGTCCCCGAGTTGGGATATTATTGGCTGTAGGTGTATAAGGGGCAAATACTCTCATGCCATCAATAAATATCTGAGTTTCATCTGCGCCACCACCCCTTATAAATAATCTGCCATCTTCGCCCACTGTAGATGTTCCTGGTAAGGTTTGTAAGGCGCCCAAGAAGTCTCCAAGAGCACTAGCTGTAGTCACCACATCTAAAGGTTTTAAAGCAGTAACTCTAGAATTCTCACCGGCCTCGAACGTCCCTGTAGATAACATTACAGCATCCAACATATTGACATCTTCTCTCAACTTGATTTCTAAGTTTTTAAACTCTGAAAGGTCTGCAGTCAAAGAGTAATCCTCAAAAGACAAAAAAGAAACATACAAGGTTTTAACTCCAGTTTCTGAAGTCGAAAAAGAAAATTTCCCTTCTAAATTTGTAGTGGCCCCATCGTAAGAACCCACTATATAAACATTCGCTCCGGTAATAGGGAGACCACGTTGTCCTTTAATCGCACCTGAAATTTGGTGTTGCGCTATAATTTGAGTACCAAATAATAAAAGAGATAGTACCAATAAGACTCTCATAAGCTTTGTTTTTTAGTTTATGAGAGCAAATATGTCTAAACAACTTTGGCTAAGTAAATAGTATTCTATGAATGGTTGGATCATTAGGATGAACCGTAATTTTCCTCTCCTTAATGCGTGATGTGTAACTTTATTAGCAACTTGACGTAATTCTGGTTTTTCGTTCTTATTTTACCTTTAATTTATTATATCTCCGTATAATAAATTAATTTTTTGAACATATTCTTTTTGAAATTTAGATACAGACTCAAGATGTTTTCCTTCATATACCCAGAATACTTTAGGCTCGTGAGCATTTGAATATACAGCTTCTGCTTGGCTAAATGGAACAGGTTTATCCTCTTTACTATGTATAAAAAGTTTAGGAATTGATTCTATGTGCTTTATATCTTCTATAGCAGAATAAGGAGACGTAACATATGTGGAAATCATCTCTTTTTGTTCTTTAGGAACCGAAAGTAAAGCCATGTCTGTAAATGAACTTATCGTTCCGTCTAGTATTAATGCAGATATCTTATCCTTATTATCTCTTGTTATTTTAGTTGCAATCTGTGTCCCTATCGAAGCTCCATATACAATTATAGGGTAATTTTTAAATTCATCTTTTACTATAATTTTATCAAAAATAGTCTGTGCATCGTTAGCAATGTTAAGGTGGGTCGGCTTGCCTGTTGATTTTCCATAACCTCTAAAATCAATCATAAAAACCTGAAAACCTTCATTGGTAAGCAACTTGGCTGCAGATGTATTTACCGAAATATTTCCACCGGTACCGTGATAGTATATTATAGTTGCCTTGGTTGTGGTTTTAGAATTGAATAACACGGTGTTTATTGTATCCTTATCAATACGGAAATTCATTTCTGTAAATTCCATATTCTCTATAGAATGCCATTCTTTAGATGGGAAATAAAACTTTTCATCAAACTGAGCGAAGCAAGAATAAATGGCGGTTAAATTTACTAGGAAAATTAAGATCATTTTTTTCATCTTTTAATTGTTTTAATAGTTCAATACTTAAATTTTGCATTACAATTGTAAGTAAAAACTCCTAGCCATAAATGAGTTTGTTATAGATTGCAAGGTTTTGTGATAAATAGACAAGTGTAGTTATTATATCCTAGGAGAATGAACTGGCATACTATAGCATTTAAACTAGTCTCATTTTTATCGCGTCTACAAAACCTCTGGAAACTGGAACCTCAATATCACAATTTGCTAGCTTCAACACTAAACCTTGAGAATTCCCTTCTACGCTATTTATTTTATTAAGATTAACTACATAGGCTCGATGACATTGAACAATGTCAGCAGAATCGGCTAGATACTCTAATGATTTTTTTAATGTGTTTCTAAGCGTTTTGCTGGTGATAAGGTTATCCTCATAAAAGTATACATCAATGTCGTTTCCCTTTGATTCAATAAAATAGAGATCGTTTATGTCGAACTCAACTTTTTTCATCTTATTATAAGAGTATAAGCAAATAGATTTATTAAGTTGGTCGTGTTTGGATTCCGTTTTTAAACTATCATTTAGATAGGTGGCTGAAGCAGCATGATTTTTAAATAAATAATTATGTTTTGTAATAGTATAAAGAGTGATTGGGAATGATGCTACTGCAAAAGTTCCTAATTGGTAGCTTAAAACATTAGCAAAGCTTATCTCATAATGGTTATTGAAAAATAAAGAGATATAGAACATATTACCTAAACCTATAGAAAAAACATTAAAGAATAACCAAAAGAGCTCTTTATATAAACACCAATCTTTCTCTTTAAAAAAACGAGAGAATAGACGCTCAATAATGATTAAATTAATAACCAATGAAATTAATGTTACAAGACCAAAACCCACAATAAAAATATATTTATTATTTCTTTCCCCTATTCGTTCTATACCAAATGGTTGGAAAACCGAAAGAAATAGTGTGACAAAAAGGCTTACCAGAATGATGTTTCTCCATTTGTTTTCTGCCTTGGGAAATGGTTGTTTTAGGTGAAAAATTATATTCATATTAATCTTTTGGTGATAAAAAATTATGGTTACTCAATTGTTTAATATGACTTTTGAACTTGGTTAGCTTCATAATGTTTGCTAATAACAGGTGTATGTTTAGCTTTTGCGTTGTTAATTAAACCGTTTGTGAAGCGATAGAGAAAGCAAACGATTTAATTAATGAAACATACACAAGCTGAGTTCAAACCATGAATGCGAAACCTTGACTCTTTAGAGTTTCAATTGGGTAATTATAATTAAATTTTCTGATTGGCCTGTAATTCAACAATCTTTCAACTTCCTTTATTTGTTTATCCGTAACTTTTCCTAGGTCAGTTTTCTTTGGGAAAATCTCCTTATTACACCTATTCTATTTTCTACCGTTCCTTTGTCTTACGAGGCATAAAGTCTTATAAAATATCTTTTAGCATTTAAAAGTCCCCCTATTTTTTGATGCTGTGCAAATTCCTTACCGTAATCAAAGGTCAATGTCATTGGAGCCCAAACCAGTCGTAAATGAATGCACATAGAGGAAGTCCTGATCCAGCCGTTCAACCTTCATATAAATCTTATCCTCCTTTACGGAATGCCAAAAATCAAAAAAAAACCTCATATTTGGTCAGTTCCTCTTTGTTTTCTAAAGTTTTGAAAGTTTGCGCACTAGACAGTGAAGCCATTAGCAATATAGTGACGTAAATAAGGGTTTTCATGGATTGAATATTTTTAGAATCGAAAATTTAAAGATAGTAAAACTTGTTAACCTCTTTTAAGTAGCTTGCTTTTAAAACATGAATAACAAAATTTACACGTTTCGATTGCCATTTCTAAAAAGAATTCTAGCGAGACAAATTGGTTCGTGAATATTTGTAGATTATTAAGTTACCCTTAATTAATTGTAAAGAACATATTATATTTATCCTTTTTTTACCTATTTATTTACGACTGAAGTAAAAGCGACTAAATTCTAAAATTACAATCCTATATGAGCACCAAACAGGACTTATATAACCAGTGTGTCCAACTTGTGGATACGCGGTTTAAAAGCATTCAAGGTCATATCTCAGATATCCAAAACAGCCTGCTTTCAGAAACCAAAAGTAGCGCTGGTGATAAGCATGAAACCGGACGGGCTATGCTTCAACTGGAGCGTGAAAAAGCGGGGCGACAACTGGCTGAAATCAACAAACTGAGAACAGCGCTCTCTAAAATAAATATCGAAAAAAAAACAACGAATGTGGGGCTAGGTAGTCTGGTGTACACCTCAAATGCTCATTATTTTATAGCCGTTAGCATAGGGGCGCTAAAGGGTGGTGACAATAGCTTCTATGCCATTTCACCTAGCACACCCATTGGAGAATTACTTATGGGTAAAACAGTGGGTGATGAGGTGTCATTTAATGGCAATTCATTTGTTATTGAACAACTGCTTTAATCTTGTAAAACTTGGAGATTGAGGTTTTGGAAAGATGATAATGTATCAATACTAACTTTATTTTAAACAATAAAATCGGGCAACGTTTAAAATTTTATCCTGTTTAAATATCCCTAAAGTGCCATAAATTAACGTCAACCTGAATTTGTTTAGGTCTCTTTTGGTTAGTGTAGATTTTTGATGTCCAGATAGGTTGCTAAAACAAATTCAGCATAACAAAATCGCCTTGAGGAATGAATGTGGATATTGAATGATCTTTTATATAAGTATTTATAAAGAAGATTCCTCATCTTCCTTATGGGTAACTTGTTGCTTTATCAATAGCTTAAAATAATGCCGGTTGCGGCGTTCCTTTTTATCACTAGAGCGTTTATGCTTACGTTTATCTTTTACAATTTCATCTAAATTATCTAAATCTTCAATATCTTTAATGTCATTTACTGAGGTTCTTTTAGCCATAATAGAATAGGTGTAAACTGGTTATTTTATAAATAGATAAAAATGTTAACAAGACATTTAAATATAAGGTATTTCTTTTGGTAGCTAAATTTTCTCTTGTTTTCTTAAGAATTTATTAGATATTATAGAATAAATCATCACTGTCTTTAAGCTGCTGATCTACTTTTAAAATCTGACTTTAATTATTCATCTTTATCGTCTTGGATCATAAAGCCACAACAAAGCATCAAGAAATGTATCTACAAACATTCAGGTTAGTAAAGGCAAAATCAGAATAAATTTTAAAAAAATCGGTTTTACCATAAACCTTAAAGTGTGAATTATTTATTTGATTTTATACTTAAAATCAAATTAAAAAAACCTAAACCTATCTCCAGCAGGCAGGTTCTAGATGACAAATTATTTTTTATAAATCTAAAAAGGCTATTTAATGAATTTAAAAATTCATTAAATAGCCTTTTTATAGTGTTGGATTTTTAATACCAAATTAAATTTATAATGTTGTATAAATAAATTGAATTATTTTTTGATTGATTGAAGTTAAAAATAATTAGCATAGCCTTAGTTACGGTAATTATTTTTGATAAAAATCAGACTAAAAAGAAACGATTTATTGCGACATTATAAATTTAATTTGGTATAAATCCTATTTAAAAATTTTACTCCTCCTATAATTCGTTTTCTATGATCACTTCTTCAACAGAACCAAGCAGTTCAAAATCTATAGTTCTTTTCACTAAATCTGCTTTTTTAACGCGAACATATACTTCTTCTCCAAGTTGATACATCTTCTTTGTACGACGTCCTATGATGGCATAGTGTTCTTCGTTAAAATCGTAGTGATCATCAGAAATATCTTTTAGTCGGACCATCCCTTCGCACTTGTTATCTGAAATTTCAATAAAGATTCCAAAATCTGTAACTCCAGAAATAACTCCTTTATATTCGGTTTCTTCTTGGTCTTGGATATACTTAACCTGCATGTACTTAATAGAATCTCGCTCTGCATTGGTCGCTAATTTTTCCATCTCACTAGAGTGCTTGCATTTCTCTTCATACTCCGTTTCACTAGCGCTTTGTTCCTTATCGATATAGCGTTGTAAAAGCCTGTGAGCCATAACGTCTGGATAACGTCTTATCGGCGAGGTAAAATGAGAGTAATGGTCGAAAGCTAGGCCGTAATGCCCAATATTTTGAGTAGAGTAATAGGCTTTACTCATAGTTCTTATGGTAAGTGTATCTACAAGATTTTGTTCTTTTTTGCCTTTTACATCTTCCAATAAACCATTTAAGGTTTTGGCAATATTTTTTTTGTTTTTGAAATCAAGAGAATACCCAAATTTGGAAACTACTGTGTTTAAAGCATCCAATCTGTCTTGTTGAGGTTCATCATGGCATCGGTACACAAAGGTTTTTGGTGATTTGCGTTTCCCTATAAATTCAGATACTTTTCTATTGGCCAAAAGCATAAATTCTTCTATCAACTTATTAGCATCTTGACTTGTTTTTACATATACCCCTTTAGGATTATTGTCTTCGTCCAAATGGAATTTAACTTCCACCTTATCAAAAGAAATAGCGCCTTGGTTCATACGCTCTTTACGCATGGTTTTGGAAAGGGCATTCATCGTCGTTATAGCGTCAACTAATTCTGGCTGGATGTCGTATGCTTTCTTAGACAACGAAATATCTGCTGGAATATGTTTATCTTCAGAATCAATAACGAATTGAGCTTCTTCGTAAGCAAATCGAGCATCAGAATAAGTCACCGTTCTTCCAAACCATTCACTTTTCACATCTCCTTTTGGTGTTAATTCAAATAAAGCTGAAAATGTATATTTTTCTTCATTGGGTCTAAGGGAACAAGCTCCATTCGATAAAATTTCTGGTAGCATAGGCACCACACGATCTACCAAATAAATAGAAGTTGCTCTGTTGTAAGCTTCCTCATCCAAAATAGTCCCTGGTTGAACATAATGTGCAACATCGGCTATATGAATTCCTATTTCATAATTACCATTGTCCATTTTTTTGAAGCTTAAGGCATCATCAAAATCTTTGGCGTCGGCAGGATCTATAGTAAAAGTGAGAGTGTCTCTAAGGTCTCTTCTTTTCTTTATTTCTGAAGAATGAATTTTGGTATCTATACCATTAGCAAATTCTTCTACTTCGGGTGGAAATTGTTCTGGTAAACCATAGCCGGCTAAAATAGCATGCATTTCTGTATTGTGCTCTCCTGGAACCCCAAGCACCTCTGTAATTTCCCCTTTTGGTGAATCATCTTTATCCTTCCATTGTAAAATTCTCACTTTTACAAGAAGACCATCTTCGGCACCGTGCATTTTGTCGTTGGGCACAAAAATATCTGTGTACATTTTTGAATTACCCACTACAACAAAACCAAATTTCTCTTGCTTATGTAAAATTCCTACAAAATCGGTTTTATAACGCGTAAGTATCGAAATAACTTCACCTTCAGACTTTGATTTCTCTCTTTTTTTGAAGACGTAAATTTTAACTTCATCCCCATCCAAAGCATGATTTAAATTCTTGTTTGTAATATAGACGTCTTGTTCCATATCTTCTATTACGGCATAAGCATCCCCTCGAGACGTCATATCTATAATTCCAGTATGGAAATCATCAATAGCTGCAAACTGAAATTGTTTGTCTTCAATCTGTTTTAATTGACCTTTTGCAGTAAGTTGACCTAATAGACGAATAACAGAATTTCTAGTTTTGGTATCGTCAATTTTTAACTTTTCTAGAATATATTTAAAGTCAAATCCTTTTTCTGGCTGCTTTTTAAAGAGGTCTAAAATTTTCTTTAATAAGCCTCCATCCTTTTCGGGTGCTGACTGGAAAGGCTTTTTCCCTTTTTTCTTTTTACTCATAAATATTTAAAATAATCTTTGCTAAAGTAATATAATATAATTTGAAACTAGAATTGCTATAATAAATCTTTGTTAAGTCCACAATACTAATGATTTAACAATTAAGTGATGTTAATTTTTCTATTTAATAGCTTTAATTTATTGTCAATTGTTAAATATTTTATAAATTTGATCTTTTATATTAAATATGTCAAAAATAACTAAAATATACATTGCTTTTTTTCTGATCTTTTTGGTCGGATTCCTTTTGATCTACGTGTATATTAAATTAATTTTAAATCAACAACTCACTTCTGTTGATACTGAATTCATTTCCCCTATTTGTTTAGCTTTATATTCCCTTCAATAAAGCATAAAACTCAACTAAACTTTTTATCAAGTTTAACTTTTTTTCTTACTTTTAGAATAAAAATATGAATGATTTTATTCAGTTAGCAGTTTTTACTTATCCCCACGAATATACAGTTTTAAAACTACTGCTCGAAAAAGAAGACATCAGATTCTTCTTTCAAAATGAAACCGTTATTGGTGTTATTCCATTTTATTCCAACGCACTTGGTGGTATTTTTTTAAAAGTACATCCAGAAGATCTTAAGGATGCTAGAAAAATTCTTGAGGATTATAATTTCGAAAACCACCTTCATATTGTTTAGTATCTATAATTAAATTTAAATCTACATTTCATCGTTCTTTATTTAAAACCCTCTATAATTTTATCTTTCAAAAGTTATCCACACTATATATTAATCATCATCTTTTTTTTTAAAATTTAAATTAAACATGATGACTATTATTGTCCGTGTACAACTGGAAAACTTTTTATTATTATACTTTGTTTGTAACTAAATCTAGTTTATTCACAATTTCTCTTCACTATCTTTAGTATTTAAAGCATTGATTTTTATTGATCTATTATAAAGTTATCCACAGTTTATTATTTACTTTCCACAGGTTACTACTTACAAGTTTTTTGTGTATAAGTGTTGAAAACTTTCCATACTGGACGCAAAACTTTTTCGAAAAGATCTCTCTAAATATTTTGTTAAATCAAATTTTCATCTATCTTATTTTTTACTTTGAAATACCTAATTATGCTCTCCCTTTTTTTACATAAGTTATCCACATTATCCTTAAAATGGAAGTCTTTAAACTTGTATGAATCCAAAGTTTTCCACAATTTATGGATAAGTATTATTCATTTCTACAATATGTTTATAAACAGTAGATTAACTTTTATCTTTTTTATTTCAAGATCTTTTTATTGAATTAACCTTAACTTTGTTATTTAACCTTATAATTTCATACTTATGATAATTTCAATTGGTAACGATCATGCTGGGACGTCTTATAAAAATAAGATTGTAGGTTATTTAAAATCCCAAAATATTGAGGTACATAACCATGGCACCAATTCTGAGGATAGTGTGGATTATCCCGATTTTGTTCATCCTGTTGCTACAGATGTTGAAGATGGAACGTCAAGTTTAGGAATTATTATTTGTGGTACTGGTAATGGCGCCAACATGACTGCCAATAAACACCAAGGGATACGTTCCGCTCTATGTTGGACCAGTGAGTTGGTAGCTCTCTCAAAACAGCATAATAATGCAAATGTATTGAGTATTCCATCAAGATTCGTCTCTGTAGAGGAAGCTTTAGATTTTGTAAAAGTATTTTTAGAAACTCCTTTTGAAGGAGGTCGTCATCAACTTAGAGTAAATAAAATTGCTTGTCACTAGTTACATTGAGTCATAACCATTCCCATCATAGGTCACAAACCAATCTCCTTGTTTCTATATTTCTAAATATAGGAATTACTGTTGCGCAAGTTATCGGTGGAATTATTAGTGGGAGTTTAGCTTTACTTTCAGATGCTCTTCATAATTTCACAGATGTTGTATCTCTATCTATTAGTTATGTAGCTTCCAAGTACGCCAAGAAGAGTGCAACTTCCAATAAAACCTTTGGTTACAAGCGTGCTGAAATAATTGCTGCTTTTGTTAATTCTGCCAGTCTTGTTATTATCGCTATTATCCTCATCAAAGAATCCGTTGAGCGATTTTTAGATCCTCAAGTTATCGATTCTACACTCGTTATTTGGCTTTCTGCTGTAGCCATTATCGGAAATGGTTTTAGCGTTCTACTTCTTTTAAAAGATAGAAAGACCAATATGAATATTGCTTCTGCCTATTTTCATCTACTCACCGATATGTTGGCTTCAGTAGCCGTTCTTGTGGGTGGTATTTTAATGAAGTATTACGAAGTTTACTGGTTAGATAGCCTTCTTACAGCAGCTATTGCAATCTATCTTATTTTTGTAGGAATCCAACTCTTTAAAAATTCATTCAAGGTTTTAATGCTCTTTACACCTAGCACTATTATAATTGAAGATATCGTGGCTCGAATTAATAAATTATCAACCGTTAAAAACATGCACCATGTTCATATCTGGCAATTGAACGAAGACGAAGTTCATCTAGAGGCCGAAATTGATTTTGATAAGGATATAACCTTGTCAGAATTTGATAAGATTTTAGTTGAAATAGAAGGCATACTTATTTCTGAATTTGGAATCAATCACATCAATATTCAACCTGAATTTAATAAAACAGATAATAAAAATATTATAGTCCAAGATTAATGACAATAGAAATTCTCCCTTTTTCAAAGCTTACTTCAACTCAGGTTTATGATCTTCTTCAGTTAAGATCTGAAGTCTTTGTGGTTGAACAAGACTGTGTGTATCAAGATATAGATGGGTATGATGATAAAGCCTACCATGTTTTATTCTATGAGGATAAAAAGGTAGTGGCTTATTCTAGAATACTACCTTCAGGAGTTTATTTTGAGGAATTAAGTATCGGAAGAGTTATCGTAAAGGCTACTCACAGAAAATTAAATTTAGGACATGATTTAATGGATAGAAGTATACTTTTTTGCAATGTCAACTATCCAAAAGCAATCATCAAAATCTCTGCTCAGCAGTACTTAATTAAGTTCTACGAATCCCATGGATTTCAAATTTATGGTGAAGGATATCTAGAAGATGGAATTCCCCATATTGGAATGAAACTTATGGAAAGTTAAATTCTAACTAAGTTTTTTTTTATTTCTAAAATCCTAAAATTTCCTTATACTTTGCCTGATCATTTAAGGCTTGTATCGCTTGTTTGATGACTTCGCCTTCTCGTGTATAGTAATTGTAAACAGCCTCATCATAGCCAAGCTTTCTAATGATAGTTTCAGTTAATAACTTTTGAAGGGTTTCTGACTCTTCTTCCAAAAGATTTTCTTTTTCCTTTTGAAGGGTTTTCTTTAGCTCAACAAGTGAGCTTTTTATAGATTTTAAGAACTTTTCGGACGCAGCGATCTGCTCAAGCTCTTTGATTTTTTGATCAGTTTTCGTTTCAAATTCAAAGTCTCTTTTCTGAATAAACCTTTTAAAATCATTTATTATACCCGTATTCATCTTAAAGGTTTCAAGCGTTAAACCCTCATTTTCATTAACGTATGTATTGGCAAAATCAAAAATCAAGTTCTCTTTACTAATTTTTTTGATCAGTTCACTTTCTTTTTCTACATCAACTTCTATATCAGGTCTTACACCACCACCATCATAAACACTTCTTCCATTTTTTGTCTTAAACTCAGTATATTCATCTTTATTTTTTCTTATGCTTTTCCCATCTAGATAATCCAAGGCCTGTATACATCTTCCACTAGGTGTATAATACCTTGATATCGTAATCTTAGCTTGCGTTCCGTAGTTTAATTTTTTGGGTCTTTGCACAAGTCCTTTACCAAAACTCCTACTCCCTATGACGATTCCGCGGTCCAAATCTTGTAAGCTTCCAGAAACAATTTCACTCGCTGAGGCACTATTCTCATTAATCAAAACGGCCACTGGAATCTCTGTATCTAGGGCTTTATTTTGAGTAGCGTAGGTTTGATTATATTTTTCTATAGCCGATTTTGTAAAGGTGATAGTCGTTCCTTTTTCAATAAAAATATTACTCACGTTCACTGCTTCCGATAATAAACCACCCGGATTATTTCTTAGGTCTAGTATAATTTGAGTAGCCCCTTGTGTTTTCAAGTTTTGAAAGGCTTCAATAACTTCTGAAGACGCAGACCGTGTAAATTGAGAAAGGACGATATAACCTGTATTATTTTCTAAAAGTTTATAAAAAGGCACTGCTTTTACATTAACAACTCCTCTCTTTAAGGTGATTTTTTTGTTTGTAGTATGACGTTTTAACTCTAATACAATTTCAGAATCTGGAGCACCCTTTAGTAACTCGCCGGCATCTTCATTATAGTCCTTTACTTGTATATCTCCAATCTTGAGAATTTCATCTCCAATTTTTAAACCTGCCTTATCTGCTGGTGACGATTTTATAATATTTTTGATAAGAATAGCATCAGACCTACTTATGATATCTGCTCCTATTCCCGTATAATTCCCTGAGTTGCGTATTTTCGCATTTTGGATCTCTTGTTCATTCCAATAGACAGTGTAGGGATCTAAATCCTTCAGCATAGCTTCTATAGCTGTATTCATCAATTCTGCTGGATTTACTTCATCTACATAATTCATATTGACTTCTTTGTATAGATTCGTAAAGATTTCTATTTGTTTAGCAATTTCAAAGAAATCATTTTTATAGGTTGTAAATCCATATGAAGTTACCGCCACTACAGCAGTAATTACAATAAGTTGCATGCGTTTTATCATCATTTTATATCGTTTAGCAAAATATGCATTACTTTGTGAATTTTTTCAGACTCTAAATGCGTTTTCCCTATATAGAGTATCATAATCGAATAGTTTTTGCCCTTATTCGATAATTGACTTTTATGCAATCGGTAAGCTTCTCTCAGTTGCCTTTTTATTCTATTGCGATCCACGGCATTTTTAAAATTTCTCTTGGAGACGCTTACACCCACTTGTTGATACTCTAGGTTACTCTCCACATATCGAATTAAAAGGGGGTAAGTCTTTATAGATTTGCCTTGTTCAAATATGTGTTTGATTATTTTTCTGGATTTTAGTTTCTCCTTACTTTGATACGTAAACAAAGGTTCAAGCATAATTATAAACTAAAAAAGCAATATCTATCAGTTATAATGATGTTGCTTTGTATATGAATATGATTTTTTTATTTTAGAGCTTCAATGCCAGGCAAGCTTTTTCCTTCCAACATTTCCAACATTGCTCCACCTCCTGTAGACACATAACTAACTTTAGTATCGAAACCAAATTTCTTGGCTGCCGAGACACTGTCTCCACCACCCACAAGTGAGAATGCACCCTTTTTCGTTGCACTTGCTATGGCTTCGCCTAGAGCTATGGTTCCTTTAGAAAAGGTATCCATTTCAAAAACACCTAATGGACCATTCCACAAAATTATTTTTGATTCTGCAATGATTTTTGCAAAATTATCTCTCGATTGTGGCCCAGCGTCTAATCCCATCCAACCTTCAGAAATAGTATTGATATCTTCAATTTTGGTCTCAGAATTGTTGTCAAATTCTTGGGTCACTACACTATCCACAGGTAAATGTACTTTGACACCTTGTTCCTCTGCCTTTTTTAATATCTCTAGTGCTAGTTCCTGTTTATCATCTTCAACTAAAGATTCTCCAATATGACCTCCTTTTGCTTTAACAAACGTAAATGCCATACCGCCTCCAATGATGAGATGATTAATCTTAGCTAGAATATTCTCTATTACCGTAATCTTTGAGGATACTTTTGCGCCACCAAGAACTGCAGTTACTGGTTTTTCATTAGAATTTAGAATCCTATCTAGACTTTCAACCTCTTTTTGAAGTAAGTAGCCCATGGCTTTATCTTCAAAGAATTTAGCAACCACTGTAGTAGATGCATGTGCTCTATGAGCTGTTCCAAAGGCGTCATTTACATATATATCTCCAAGTTTAGAGAGTTTTTTGGCGAATTCTTCATCCCCTTTTTTCTCTTCTGGGTAAAATCTCAGATTCTCTAGAAGTAAGATTTCACCTGGTTTTAAGGCTTCAGCAGCTTCCTCTGCCTTTTTCCCAATACAGTCTTCAATAAATTTAACTTTCACTCCCAAAACATCAGAAACTTCGGATTCTATATGTTTTAAAGAATATTTTTCTTCTTTTCCTTCTGGGCGTCCCAGATGAGACATTAGAATTGCACTTCCCCCGTCTTCAAGTATTTTTATTAGTGTTGGTTTTGCTCCTTCAATTCTGCTTTTATCTTCCACTTCAAACTCCTTATTTAAAGGCACATTAAAGTCTACTCTTATTAAAGCTTTTTTATCTTTAAAATTATAATCGTCAATTGTCTTCATGATTTTTCATTTATTAAATGAATTCAAATTTAATTAAATATTTTTTCAATTGGACACTGGCTTTGTTATTTTAGCGATATGAGATTTGAAGACATATTAGGCTTACAACACCTAAAAAAACATTTGGTTTCCAATGTAGAAAACAACCGTGTTGCTCACGCACAACTTTTTTCGGGTCCTATAGGGTCTGGTGCTTTACCCATGGCCATTGCTTTCGCTAGAACTTTGATGACAAAGTACTCCAACCCTTTAAAGGCAGACCGTATCTCTAGAAGTTTTGATCAACTTACCCATCCTGATGTACATTTTATCTATCCTATCAATACAACCAATTCTTTTCCAAAGAAGCCAAATTCACTAGATTTTATATTTGAATGGAGATCTTTTGTAAGTCAAAACTCTTATCAAAGTCTGTATGATTGGTATCAAAAAGTAGGTATTGAGAAAAAGCAAGGGAACATCAATGTGGATGAAGCCGCTCATATTGTGAAATTACTTTCGCTCAAATCTTATGAAGGAGGCCCTAAAGTGATGATAATTTGGTGCGCAGATAAAATGAATGCAGCTGCTTCCAATAAACTATTGAAGTTGATCGAGGAACCGCCCAATAAAACTTACTTCATTCTAATTACCGATTCCCCTGAAGATATTTTGCAAACTATCCGTTCTAGATGTCAGCGTCTAGATTTCCCCCCTATAGGCGAAGCAGATATTGTTAAAGGTTTAACGTCTAAATTTGATCTTACTCAGTCTGAAGCCCTTAAAATTGCTTACCAAGCTGATGGAAGTTTTTCCAAAGCTGTTCATCTGGCTGAACATAATTCAGACGATGAACTTTTTGAACAGTGGTTTATCACTTGGGTCCGTAGCGCCTTTAGAGCTAAAGGAAATAAGCATGTGGTTACGGATTTATTAGATTGGTCCGACCAATTGTCTAGAGAAAGCCGGGAGACTCAAAAGCGTTTCTTGAATTATTGCATTCAGTTCTTTCGTCAAGCTTTGCTCACTAATTATAAAGTAGACTCTCTGGTTTACTTAGCCCCTTATGACTCAAATTTTAAATTTAATAAGTTTTCTGAATTTATTTCAGGGACCAATATTTCCGATATTTTTAAAGTCCTCGGAGACGCTATTTTTCATGTGGAAAGAAACGGGAATGCAAAGATGATTTTTTCTGATCTTTCCTTTCAACTGACTCGTCTGTTACACAAAAAATAAAGCCAACTATTCAGTTGGCTTTATAGTTAAGCAAATAAGGTCTAGTTTTTATTCCTCAGTACTTTCTGTTTCCACAGACTCTTTCTCTTTAGAGGCACTTTCTTTTTCTTGACCATTAATTACTTCTAAGACATCCTCTGTAATATCCAATCCCTCTTTAGCATACATAATGTTAGCAGATTCATTAGAACCGAAGATATAAGCATACCCTCTTTCTTTTCCATAATCACTAACGTATTGTTTGACTTCAGCAATTAAAGAGTCAATGGCTTGATCGCTTTCTTGTCTCAGCATTTGACTTTTTTGTTGTTGTCTTTGTTGTAGCATTTGTTGCTTTTGAACTAACTCGCCTTGACGTCTTTCTCTTTCTTGAGTAGACATGCTTTTCATATTATCTTGGAATTCTTGAACTTCCTGTTGAAATAGTCCTGCAATAGAATCTAATTCGTTTGACATTGCTTGACTCTTTTTCTCAAATTCTGCTTCATTAGTTTTCATTTTATTGTATTCCTGTAACAGGACTGTGTTATCGACGTAAGCCGTTTTTTCTCCTTGACAAGACATAAATGAAACAACTAGTGTTAAGCTTAATAGTATTTTTTTCATAAGGCTTTAATTTTTTACAAATGTAAAAAAGTAAATGAGCCTTTTACTTAAATTTACGATAAGAAATACTTATTAAAATATAATATTTATAACAAATATTTATATAAAAGTGAAGGTTTTTACGAATTCTAAGAGGCATTATTCTTTATTACATACATTAAGTCCAATCTCTTTTAATATCACATTAAAAAGCCTCTAAAAAAGCAAAAACGGCCACCCTTTTAAGGATAACCGTTTTATTAAAATTCAATACTAAAGAAACTTTATTTTTTCAAGAATTTTCTTGAAATAGTTCCTTGGTTAGTTTCAAGCTTCAAGATGTGAACTCCCTGAGATAAACTTGATACATTAATTTGGTTATTGGTTACAGTTACATTAATTTCTTGGCCTAGCATATTGTAGATAACAGCTGAATTAACAGTTACAACAGATGGCATTTGAAGATTAATCACATCAATAGCTGGATTAGGATATACAGAAACAGCTTCCTTTACATTGCTATAAAGTGAAAGATTTTCTTCTCCTTCAATAGTGAAGGCAGTACTGAAGAAATCAAGGCCTAAAGCACCGTAAGAAGTCCAAGATGTAAATCCACCCCCAAAGAAATCTTCAGGATCAATTAAATGTGCATCGTTAGCACCAAAACCCTCTCCAGTTTGAGCATCATATTGATTCCATCTACTTGCCGCAGGATAACCAGAAAGGTTATTCATACTTGGAGTCACTACTATCCAATAAAAACCAGCATCTAAAGTAACAACCTCTCCAGTTAATACTGGTAGATCAACAACTATATTGAGACCACCTCCTCCAGCATCTACAACTTCGAATCCTGGAGTACCAACTTCAATATCAACTAATTCAACTATACCTGTTCCTGGTTGAGTAGGATCTCCACTTGGTATATTGATGCCTTCAATATTTGAATAAATGTATACATTTACACCTGTAATATCAAATATGGCACTTCCACCGTTATTAAATCCGTAAGCTGTAATCTTTCCCAAGTCTGATGCTGTTACTAATTCAAAATCATCCGTTGCATACACTCCAGATTGGTCATCGTTCGAATATAAGTTTACAATTCCTGAATTTCCTACATCTGATTGATCATAAAGGATTGCCTCAGATATAGGTTGTGGTCCTGTTTCACCTGTAGCAACTGTAACTAACTCCTGCTGAGCATTAGATACTCCAAAAGCCAATAATCCCATTAAACTTAAAGTAATTTTTTTCATTTTATTTGATTTTAAATTATACACAAGTATAGTATAAATAATCTTATTATTTAACGTTTTTTTTCTTTAATTTAAAATAAATTAATAACAAGTCCTTTCTTTACCTAATGAATAGATTTAATTCATCCTTAGTCTAAATTATTTAGAAGTTTTTAAAACAAATATATTTGATGAATATTCCCCAGACATTTTTGCTTTACGATTGGATTTCCACCCTCTATAAAAGCCTTTCACTTTATGGTTTCTTTTATAAGATTCGGAAACCATTGAAATATAATAGGCATCAAAAGGCATCGGTCTTATTTGTATTAATTCTAAATTAAGTAGGTTTGCAATAGTAGTGAGGTCTTGTTTTTTAAAATGCCATAAATGTCTAGGGACATCCCAAGCCGCCCATTTTTCTTTATAATAACAAGCGTCGTAAGATTTATAATTTGGCACTGCAATAACCAATAGACCTCCTGGATTTAGTTTTGCCTTTAAGTTTTCAAGTACCTTAATGTAATCTTCAACATGTTCCAAAACATGAAATAAAGTAATAGCATCAAAAGTTCCATCAATCTTATTTAAGTCCTTGTAGATTTTAATGTCTGTCTTTTCTGCCTGTTCAAAGGCTTTTTTGGTGGGCTCGACACCAGTACTTCTAATGCCTTTTTTTGAGATATAAGATACAAAATCACCTGTACCACACCCATAATCCAAAACTGACTTTATACCCGGATGGTTAAGTCTTAAAATCTCGAGCTTTCTTTTAAACATCAAAGACTTTACTACATCATAAATTAAATCCATAATGGAATGGCTCTTCTCCTTATGAGAGATATAGTCTTTAAATTCGTAGTACTTATCCAGCTGTTCAGGTTTAGGCTGAGTTGCTAAAACCCCTAATTTATCTCTTTCGAGTTTAAAACTTTCTTTAGTAAAAGCTTCATCTTTTATGTTCATTTCTGTTACATCCATACGTATTGTTCCACGTGGAACATTATCTTCCCATATGTACTAAAAGGACAGAAACGTCACTCGGATTCACTCCGCTAACTCGGGAAGCTTGAGAGATTGTTCTAGGTTTTATTTTGGTCAGTTTTTCTCTAGCTTCAAGAGACATAGACTTTAATCCATTATAGTTGAAATGTTCAGGGATTCTTACATTTTCAAGTCTGTTCAATTTATCAGCATTTAGCTTTTCTTTTTCTATATAACCAGCATATTTTACTTGCACTTCTACTTGCTCAAGTACCTCATTGCCTAATTTGTTTTCTTCAATATGTTTTTTGACGCTTTCTAATTTTCGCATGTCTTCCATCACGATATTTGGCCTTGCCAATATTTTAAAAAGCTTTCCTTGTTGATCGACCTTCGAGGATTTTTTACTCTCCAGAATAGGATTAATCTCATCTGTAGTAACACTCTGGTTTTTAAAAAACTCTACAAAAGCTTCAGATTTTCTTTTCTTTTCCTCCATCACTTTCATCCGTTCAGAAGAAGCTAAACCTACTTGAAATGATTTTGCAGTTAACCTAAAGTCAGCATTATCTTGTCGTAATAATGTTCTGTATTCTGCTCTAGACGTGAACATTCTATAAGGTTCTTCTGTTCCCTTGGTGATGAGGTCATCAATTAATACACCTATGTAAGCTTCACTTCTAGTGAGTATAAAACCTTCCTTTTCCTGTACTTTAAGTGCTGCATTCATACCAGCAATTAAACCTTGAGAGGCTGCTTCTTCGTAACCTGTTGTTCCATTGATTTGTCCTGCAAAATATAAACCCTCTACAAGCTTAGTTTCTAAGGTGTGTCTTAATTGTGTTGGTGGGAAATAATCATATTCTATCGCATAGCCAGGTCTAAAGAATTTTACGTTCTCAAATCCTTTCACTAGTTTTAAGGCTTCATACTGTATGTCCTCGGGTAAAGAGGTGGAAAACCCATTGACGTAATATTCTACGGTATTCCATCCTTCAGGCTCCACAAACATTTGATGCCTTTCTTTATCCGCAAATTTGTGTATTTTATCTTCAATACTTGGGCAGTATCTAGGACCAGTGCTTTGTATGGCGCCATTAAACATTGGAGATCTATCAAAGCCTTCTCTTAATAAATCATGTACTTCTGGAGAGGTATACGCCATCCAACAACTTCTTTGTTTCTCGAGTGGTTTTGTTTCGCTAGAATAAGAAAATTTCCATGGCTTTTCGTCCCCTGGTTGCTCTTCCATTTTAGAAAAGTCTAGTGATCTTCCATCTACTCTTGGAGGAGTCCCTGTTTTCATTCGTCCAGCTTCAAAACCCAATTCAACAAGTTCTGCCGTCATCCCCGTAGAAGCTCTTTCTCCTGCTCGACCACCACCAAAGTTTTTATTACCGATATGGATTAATCCATTTAAGAATGTACCATTGGTTAATATGACCGTTTTAGCTTTGATTTCTAATCCTAGTGATGTTTTTACTCCAACTACTTTATGGTCTTCTACCATCAATCCAGAAACCATTTCTTGATAAAAATCTAAGTTTTGAGTTTGCTCCAGTTTCTCTCTCCAGTGTTGTGAAAATAGCATACGGTCACTTTGAACTCTTGGACTCCACATCGCAGGTCCTTTAGATTTATTCAACATCTTAAATTGAATAGCACTCGTGTCCGAAACAATTCCGCTGTATCCACCTAGGGCATCAATTTCTCTTAGGATTTGCCCTTTAGCAATTCCACCCATAGCCGGATTACAAGACATCTGGGCTATGTTTTGCAAATTCATGGTCACTAGCAAGGTGCTACTTCCCATATTTGCCGCTGCTGCTGCTGCTTCACTTCCTGCGTGACCAGCTCCTACTACAATAACATCGTACGTATCTTTAAACATAACTTCTATTTTTGTTCCACGTGGAACAATTCTATTTTTAAATTTTCTTTAGCTCTCATTAGATCCTTTTCTTCCTCGCTTAAATCTTTATAACCGCAACAGTGTAAAACACCATGAGCCATGACTCTCTTTAGTTCCTTTTCAAAGTCCACACCAAATTCTTTAGCATTTTCTTTAACTCTATCGATGCTGATATAAATCTCAGCGGAGATAGAATCTCCTTCTGTATAATCGAACGTGATAATATCCGTCAATGTATCGTGTTGCAGATAAGATTGATTAATATCCAACAGATACTCGTCAGAACAAAAAACATAGGTTAATTCTCCTAAGGTTTTTTGCTCACTTTTGATAACCGATAACAACCATAACCGAAACTCTTCTTGATTAGAGATATCGAAATCTGTTGTGCTATAAAAATTAATTAGATCTGCCATCAAAATAAATATTAATCAACTTTTTATATTCAGGTTGCAAAGGTAATTGTTGTCTATTTAAAATCTCGGTTGTGTTAAAATATTCTTTAGCTTTCTCCTCCCAAGGTTCAGAGTTCGAATTAAATTCTTTTTGGTTGGTTTTAGCTTGGCGATCTTCATCTTGGCCTTGTTGGTTTGCAGCCTTCTCCAATTTTAAGAGTTGGTGATTTACAGCGTCCATTTGCTGTAATAAATCATTGCTAAATCCCTTCATCAAAAGCTCCTGTTCCAAACGGTCTAGACTTTTTGTAAGCTCATTCGTATTCCCCTCCAGACCTAAACGGTTAATTTCATTCTCCAACTGATTTCTTAAGTCTTGCTGTTGTTTATAAATCTGATAGACTTCTCCGCTCATCTGTTCATTTCCTTGTTTAGATCCCTGCTGTTCTCCGCCTTCTTTTTCACCACCTTCAGAGTCTCCTCCACTCTTCCCTTTTTCTCCGCTCTTCCCTTTTTCTCCCTTTTTCTCTCCTCCCTTTTCAGGTTTTGAAGATTCTCCTTGACCTTTAGATTTACCTTTTTGCATTTTTTTTTGAATCTCCTCATGAGACTTGATAATATCAGACAATTGCTCCCCCGACTGGCTACCACTTGGTTTTGGTTTTCCAGATCCTGAGCCTTTCATCTGGTTTTTCATTTGATCTAAAGCGTCGTCTAGCATGCTCGACAATTCATTTGCAAACATCATGGTGTATTGCTGGCTACTCGTTCCCATTCTTACTTCATTTTCTGCCAAGCGTTCCAAAGACTTTTCAATATTGAAATTGATATCCGATATTTTGTTATTCACCTCTTCAGTAATCATAGGCGTTCTCATCGCCAAGGCATACAAGCTATCATCTGCGTGCTTGAAGTTTTCTCTAAGCTCTGCTTGTCGTTTAAGCTTGGAAGCATAAGCAGGATTGGAATTAGACATGCCCTTAAAGCTTTCCATAAGCCCTTCTTGTTCTTTAGAAAAAAGGATCAAATTGTTTAAAATCTGTCTCAACATATCTGCATCTTCAGCTGCTTGCTCCATACTCGAGGACATCATAGATTGTTGCATTTTCTCAGATAGAGACTTCATCTTTTCAGAGGCTTTTTTCTGCTTTTCTTGAGCCTTCTCTTTCTTTGACGAGCTCTCTTCGGAGTTCTCACTATTTTCTTCGCTACTTTCTAGCTCTTCTTTAGCCTCCTCTTGGTCTTGGTCAATTTCTTCCTCTAGAGCTTTATCACTTCCTATGTCCATAGGGGCTTTTAGGTCTTCGTTTTTCTCTTCCAATTCATTTAAATCCTCTTTCAGTTTATCAAATTTTTCATTGAGTTTTTCCTGTTCCTTAGAGGTGTTTTCTTCTGCTTCAGAGAGGTCTTCTTGTTCCCTAGCCAAATTCTTAAGTTCTTCTGCTAGCTTTTCAGTTTTCTTTTCAACATAAAACCGTTTGGTCAATTCCAGAAGTTGCTCCAAATTTTTCTCTTGCTTTTTAGATTCCTTGTCGAAATTTTCCAGTTTTTGTTTGAGTTCTTCTCTATCAATTTTATCTCGTAACTCATCCAATTCCTTTAAGAGCTCTTGGTTTTTTTCAATTTGTTCTTGGTTTTTTTCAAGACGGTCTTCTAGGTTTTCTTTTGCCTTATCTTGTTCTTTAGGATTCAATTTTTTGAAATCTTCCTTTAAGCGTTCGCTATAATTCTTCATCATTTCCATCCGCTGCTTTTGGAGCTTTATGAAACTATCCAACTTTTGTTTTTCTGTGTAATCTAGATTCTTTTCTTTCCTCTGTTTATTTTGGAGTTCACGGAGAGTTGCGTTGCTTTCTTTTTGCTGTTTCAATTCCTCAGACAACTTTTCAACAGAGGTGTTTTGTCGCTTTAGATTTTCAGTAGATTCTTCAAGCTTTGTTTTTTGGCGGTAAGAAAACACTTTGGACTTGGACGATTTTCTACCATTCACTTCATCATTATCGTACACCTCAAAATAGTATGAATAGTCGGTTCCAGCCATCAGATCTAGATCTTCATTTGGAAACGCATAAGAAAATTCAGCATAATTACTTTTAGATATTTCAATATCCTTTTTGGTCGTAATATCCTTATTATCAGCAGAGTAATAGACCAATTGTAGCTCAGTTAATCTGTAATCGTCGGTAACTTTACCAAAAAAATAAGACTGTTCTACCAGTAAACTGTCCTTTTTTTCTTGTAAAACTAGCTTGGGGAACTCATCTTTGATGACTTCTATGCTGTAATTGAGAACATCGTAGTTTTTAAAATTAGAATTGGAGGTAGATATAGAATAGTCTACCGATGTCTTCTGAATTTGTGTCAAACTGAATTCAGAATTGGAAGACTTAAATTTTATCTGTTTTTCTTTTGAATTAAACGCCACTTGATCGGTGGTCTCGGTTGAAATAATCCATTCAATTTCGGTCCCTTCTGGTACAGAAGCATTTCCAGTTCCAGAGATTGTTTTGGAAGCCTGATCTGTATAAGCAGGAAAATTTAGCCTCATTTCCATATCCTTTAGAATAGGGATATCCAAAGCCGATAATTCATAAACTTTAGAAACGACTGTATTGGCTTTGAGTTGAAAGCTTTTAGAATCCTGTACTGAGTTGAAGGTATAATAAAAAACACCATTTTCTTCTGTAAGAGTATAGGCCTCCCCTTCTAGTTCTATCTGCACTTCTTCAGGGTTTATATTTCCCAGGGTTTTTACGTTAAGTCGGAAGGATTTTCCCTTGGCAACTTGAAGAGATGGATTGAGAACAGTAAACTGAAACGGAGCTGGTGGTTCATAAGCAATATCGTAATTGACGAGACGCTTGTAGCTAGAGGAAAAAGAATCTCCTAAGCCAGAGATCCATATCGCTAAGAGGATGAGAACAGGAATGGCCAAAAGCCGCAAATATTTTAGGTTTTGCGTAAAATCTATTGCCACTTGAAAAGGCACAGATTTTAAGTCTTTGGACTTCTGTTCGATACTCGCGAGTAAAAGCTCGTTTTGGCCACCTTGAGCTTTAAGCTGTAAGATATTTTTTAGCTTATCGCTGACTTCAGGAAAATGAGTGCCGATGTAATCCGAAGCTTCTGCATACGCAATGCCCTTAGAGATTTTGAAAAGCTGACCCGCGGGAACTAAAATCAATTTGAAAAGCAGGAGCAATTCTATGGAGATGACAGTCCAAAACAAAAAAGTTCTAAGGCCAGAGCTAAACCATAAGAAATACTCCAAGGCAGACATAAAAATAAACAACAAGAGACTGATCCCAATAAAAAGCAAAGCCCCTCTTATTAAAAGATTGCTGTAGAACTTTTTTATAAACCGCTCTAACTTTTTTTCTATGATGTCATAATTCTGCATATCCCGTTTCTAATCCAATATTTGTTGTAAAGGTATTAATTAACCGACTTATTACTAAAGAGTTGTCATTATTTAACTGAATATCAAGACACGTGCTAGGAAGAGACGTTTAATTTATAAAACGGATGGCTCAATTCTTAATTTTTAGATTTTCATTTTACTTAGATAGGTTAGAAGAATAACACAACAAAAAGGCTCAAAGAATCAGTTTTACGAATCTGTAAGCTAGATGAGTATTATCAAAAATTAAAGTAGAAAAGAGTTGTTTTTTACCTTAGTTCTTTGTTGGCAATAGTACTTATTTTCGTTTGTTGTCATTAAGATAATTCACTAATTCATAAACTAATGAAACTGGATTTTGTTGATGATAAGGTAAGTGAGATTGTCTTTTATAAAGTTTATCAGCACGTTCAATTGCGTCTTTTTGCGAAGCATTTTTGTCATTTTCTAATTTGGAATAGATTGTTTGACAAAATCTATAAGCTTTACCATCTTTCTCATAGTTTAAATTCCAACTCTTACCAAGAAACTTATAATAGAAAGTTCTGTGATGTTGTTGTTCAGTATAATTGAAATGTAAATAAAACCACAATTCAAAAGAGTCATTTGAGTATGCAATGTTATAATCTAATGCTTTTCCTTTGGTAATAGCGTTATCAAAATCAGAAAATTCTTTTTCACCTTGTTTAACGTCCATATCAAAGACACACCAAACTTCATCGTATTTTGTTTCACTATTTTCAATTATTGCAGTAGTTGATTCAATTAACTTTAATTTGCTTTGTCCTTTTAAGTCAACTGCTTCAACAGTAAGTGTTAGTACAGGGAAAGATTCAAAATACAATTTTTCGGTTTGTCCTTCTCCTACTATTAAAATGGTCTTATTAGTTTCTTCTACTTCTATTCTATATAAAGAAGCGTCAACTTTTTTAAGCCAAGGTTTTTGAGCTTTTACATCTGTCTTTTTTATTGCTTTTGTTTTTTTAGGCATCTTCTTCAGTATTAATTAGTTTACTGAAATCTCCTAAAAATGGAATCGCACCATATTTTCCTTGGATATAATCTTTCTCGAATGAAGCTGTGTTTCTAATCCCTTTAAATTTAACCAAAGAATAAACATGACTTGCGCCATATTTGTCTTTTTCTACAAACTCAATTTGGTCTCTTCTTAATAAGTCAGATGACAGCAAGTTGGTGTCGTGAGTGGTGAAAATAAGTTGAGAACCAGTATTTTTATTTGAATTAAATAATTCTAAAATTCTTTTTGTTAATAAAGGATGGAAACGAGCATCAAACTCATCAATGATGATAGGTTTTTTGTTTTTAATTGCTTCATATATGAATGGACTTAATTCGAATAGCTTTTGAGTTCCTTCTGATTCGTGGTCTCCAAAAGGAAATGATTCTGTTTCGTTAGAAACTAGATTTTCATCAAATTTCTTTCTAGTTGAAATAAGTAGTTTTCTTTTTTTCTTATCAAAGTCTTTGCGGATGTCCTCGTCAACATCTTCTGGTAAATCATCAGATGAAATTTCAATAGCATTTACATCTTCAATTCCAATATCACCGTATTTAAGAAAATCAAGAATATATTTCTTCTTTTTATCATCATTTAAAGAATCACCAGCATATCTATACATACCTTGGTGTCCCAACCCACTAATGACAAAAATTGAAGCAAGACTATCAATCAGTTGCTTTGATAATTTTCCAAATCCAAATGTTGCAAGTGTAGATAGAAATAGTGAGTTATTTCTGAAAATTTCATTCTCATCTGAATCATCATCCAGCAAACTCATTAATTTGTTTCCTTCACTAAAATTTGTTTTATCTAGTTCAATAACTTCTTGATTATCTCTTATGAAAAAGGGAAGTTCTCTATCATTAGGTCTTCCATAAAGCCATTCTGCTGTGATATTTTCATTATCAGCTTCAAAACCATAGCGATACTTAATTTTTTTATGCCAAAAGATAATTTGATAAAAGGTAGGTTCGCTTTCTGTTTCTGTTGATAATCTGAATGGTTCGGTATAGTCTAAAACTTGTTCGTCTTTGACTGAGGTTCTTACAATTCGGATGAATGAAACAAACGCTTTAATGACATTACTTTTTCCACTTGCATTCGCTCCATAAATTGCCTTTGACTTGAGAAATGAAATGTTTTCATTGTTATTTCCCTCAATTACATTATTTATATCAATTTTTTCTTTTTTCGATTTTATTTTTGCTGCTGAAAGATTCAAGGTTTGAATATCCTTGAACGATTTAAAGTTTCCAAAACTGAATTCTTGAATTTTCATCTTAAGTTAAAATTTGCTTTTATATTGCAAATATACAAATAAGAATTGATTTAGGGTGGGTTTTAGCAAACTGTCTGCGGTATTATTGCCAACGATTGAGCTATGTATAGCGCACCGAAGGGGCATTATACATAGGTCCTGTTGTATGTAGTTTTCTTTTATCCCTGATTAATTTAATTTTACTTTCTAAAATTAAGGATAAAATGAAAACCTAGTTTAAGATACCAAAGATATATACGAGATTGTTTTTCAAGATTCCCTCAGACCATGTTTTTTAGGTATGGCTAACAAACGTTGACTGGGGAAGCGTATATCCGTTGCTGATTATTGTTATAAATTCCAATAAACTTGACTTTGTCAAAAATTTTATCCTCCTTTATATGATTAGTTTTAACGTGTCAACGTTTTGAGAGCGAGCTCTCAACGCAGAAAGCAAAACTACTTGAGGAAAAGCCCTTCCTAAAGTCAGTCCTTATCCAACAATAATAAGCATCTCCGCTCTGTTTTGTCCAACAACTTATGGAACCCTTGAAAAACAACACCTTACGGTAGCTTAAATTACATACAACCCATGGATAACAAAACAAGTTGTGTTATGCCCATTTCCTAATAGAATAAACTTAGTGATTTTTTTATTATCATAAAAGTTTTAAGATTAAAGCATGCTTTAATAAACGGTGAAATCTTGGAGATACTTAATGGCCTCCAAGGGCTTTACAATCCCCTTGGATTGGAAGACCAACGGGTTTGCAAAAACCCGTTGGTTATCAAGTTTAAAATTTCCGTTTTACTTAGATAGGTTAGAAGGAAAACACTACAAAAAAACTCAAAGAATCACAAATGTGAATCCATGAGCCTAGACTACTAGTGTTTCAAATTAAAGTAGAAAAGAGTTGTTTTTTACCTTAGTTCTTTATTAGCTTCTAGCTTTTCTTTTTCGCAAACTTGCTAGCTTTAGCAGAAGACATATTCTTTTGCTCCCGAAGTTTTTTAATTTTTGCTACGAAGGTCTTGTTTATAAGTAGTTGCGTGAATTAGGGACATGTTCTTGTCGGCTTAGTTGTTTGTTTCTTGGTGTCTAAAAATATCACTTTTCATTCAATTCCCCGCTATTTGCGCTTAACCGATGTTGGCAACTAGCCCTTATCAACTAATTTGATAATTCTCGGATCTCCTTTTTAAGTTCTAACAAATGTCTTTTTACGATTACCCAAACTATTGCATTATCGATACTATCATATGCGTGAACTAGTCGATTTCTAAATCCAATAATCTGTTTATCATTTTGAATTGATAAATCTGATTCAGTCTGTTTTAATTTATTTAATGCTTCTCCAATTATTCCTAATTGTCTTTCAACCGCACTTTGTGTTTTTAAGTCCTTTTGATATAGATTGAAATCCGTTGTGTCAGCTATAAAATTTTCAATCAAGTCGATAGCCATTAGTATATCAGAGAGATACTTCTTGCCTTTCTCCGTCATAAATTAAAATTTTTGTAGCATCAATATTTTTTCTTAGAATTGGATTTTTTAGGGAAGACGGAGTCAATAAATCCACTTTCCTTTGGAAGAATTCTTCTAATTTATCCCAGATAGCTAAAAGTTTTTCTCCTCTTTCTAAAGGATCATTTTCCTCAATTTCGATCAATAAATCTATATCACTTGAATTTTCATCAAATTGATCTGTAGTAGCAGAACCAAATGCATACAAATTTTTCACATTATATAATTTACATAATGTAGTAAAATCAATCAATTTGGCCTGTATGCTATCTTTAATTTTCATAAAGCTAATATAATCATTTTCTGTTGGAACTAAATTACTGTTTTTCATTTCAAATCGGCTTGTTGCCAACGGGTTTTTGCAAAAACCCGTTGGTTATCAAGTTGAAAATTCCGTTTTAACTAGATAGGTTAGAAGGAAAACACTACAAAAAAACTCAAAGAATCAGTTTTATGAATCTGTAAGCCTAGACTACTAGTGTTTCAAATTAAAGTAGAAAAGAGTTGTTTTTTACCTTAGTTCTTTGTTAGGCACTTACTTTTACAATATATCTGGTTGTTCTAATCCACTTACATTTGTTCCAAGATTCATATAAGCGCGATTTATTGCTTGAGAAGCTTGGTCAAGCTTTTTATCTTTCGGATGTTTTGAACCAGCAATAGTTATAATTTTTCTCAATTCATTTAGCTTTTCGATTTTATCCTCTTTCTTACTAATCCATTTTTGGATAAAATAATATCGACCTCTACAATGAATATGATAGATATAAGGTTCTCTATCTCCAATACGATTTATTAAATCAGTAGATAATTCATCTGCTCGTTTTTTATATTCAAGTGCAACTGTTATAGAATTTTGAGAGGTGCTAAGCTTATAATATAAGCTACATTTAGCATTTTGAATGTAATCAGAATTTGGTGCAAGAGATTCAGCTTGATTTATGTAGTTCTCAGCTAAATTCAAGTCACCGCCTTTTCCTTCAATTTCTAATGAGCCATATTGTAACCAAAAATGGGCATCATATTCAAAGAAAGGAACTAGAGATTCATATACTTCCCTTGCTAACTCTATATTTTCTCTAAACCTATAGTACAGAATTTTGTGATTTATTAAAGATTTGTAAAGGTTGAACTTTCTGTTATAAGTATTGGAATTAACTAATTCTGGTGCCAAAACAGATAAGACTCTTATGTATGCTTCTTTTAGCATATCGAGACTTGCGCAATGCTTAATCATAAAATCTGCTAGAATTCTATGCCTTATCATAAATCGCTCATTATTATCTCCTATGTTCAAAAGGGTACCAGCGAGAGTATCATTTAAATAACTTAAACTCTCATTATGATTTACTTTTGAAAAACCAACAAAATCTTGTCTTGTATTGTAAAAGCCTAATTCAGTATTTAAAGCAATACAAATGCATAGAACTTTAGCCTCGAAAGGATTAATTTCTTCGAATTCATTTTCAATAATTTTATTAAAAGGTATACCGTTCGTAGCTTCTTTCATAGCTACTAATATTTGTTTTTTTGCCTTATTCTTAAACTCTCTAAACCTTTGTAAGTCATTCATTCCTTTTAAACGACTCAAGAGATTATTTTCATCCAGTTTTGAAATCAATAACTCTATTTCAATGTCATCCAAATTTGGTGTTCGATAGTGTAAAAAATCAATGATATCAGTATCTATTATAGAATTTAGTCTGTTTATTTGGTTTGTTCTAAGTGAAAGTAAAAGAACTGGCGGAAACTTTAACTGAGCAAATTGTGTCAGAAGACTGTTTATTTGATGCAACATTAATGTCGAATTATCAAATATTAAAACAACAGTTTCGCTAATTGCCTCTAGTATATTATATAGTTCGTGAGGTTTTGCTAAAGTATCGGAGTCAGAAATAAAGACAGTAACACCATTTCTTGAAAGTTGCAAACCAAGTCGTCTAATAATTGTAGACTTGCCAGAGCCAGCAGTCCCGCTCAAAGAAATTATCTTTTGAGCTCGATTCTCGGTTTTGTCAATACAATATTTGTATATATCTGTATAAATATCACTTGTTATTGTACGTGGAATATCTAACTCTGAATGAATATCATTCCACGTCGGATTGGCACCCAGTAAATAAGCTGAACGTTTATCCTTTATAGCGTATTCAGTTGGTACTCGTTTAAAAGAAGTAGAAAAACTGTAAAGGGACTTTTTAGAAACATTATCTCCAATATATTCCGTCATATCTAGTAAACTAGGAAAAGTAGCTCTTAATAATTCTTTTTTTGTTGGAAGTTCAGACTCGATTTCATTCAACCATTTGAAAAAATCTTCACCAGTTCCCTCGATGTGATGAACGTTGTAAGAATTCTTTAAGACTCTTTTTTTGACAGGTGATAGAGAAGGTGTTATTAGAAATGATTTTGGTCGAGATTCACCATAACCAGCTTTGTTCTCTCTAGCTTCGATGTATCTTTCAAATATTGGTTCATTTAAATCCGTTCCAATAAAAATTGTTGGTCTTGTAGCGTAGTCGTAAACAAATTGACTGTATAACGGTTGGTCAGTCAAGTTAGCTTTTGCATATTGTTTAGTCGAAAATACTATATCTTCAGGATTACATGGTAATTTTCCGTGCAAATGAATTATGCTAGTATGTTCTAAAGATTGGTCACGTTCTTTATATTCATCTTTAGGATAAATTAATTCTTTTAATTTTTTATTGTTTCTCGAGTAAATTTTTTGTGCAACATCGTCAATATTAATGGTATATATTTTTCGCCAATAAGGTTTACATATATTGTCATAACTATTTGGGATTTCTCCGCTTAAAAGATTTTGATTTAGAAAGTTTATTTTTTCGGTTCGTTTAATCCCAGTTTCAAGAAAATCTTGATAAAGAAGAGGCAATGATGCATCGTCATCGTCGTAATTACCATCGTAACCCAAAAAGTCCCAAAGTTTTTCCCCCAATTTCCAACCAGAAGGAAAATTTTCATCCAATTGGTTTTTAGCACCTAGAGAAAAACCTGCTCCGAGAAATAGAATTACTTCATTTCTTCCAAGTAATCTAGTAATATAATTTTCGTCTTGTTTTTTAAACATTGAATTCAGGTTGGTTTTTTAACTTGTGCCTAACGTGTTTGTATAAGATTTTTTGAGTGTTCAGGCACCTAATTAACTAAATATCAAACCAACTAGAAAATCCGCAAGGATTTTAGTGAGTAGTCGAGTACAAGCAATTAATTTTATACTTAGTTATTAGCAGTTGTTTTTATTTAATTCTATAAACATTTGTGTTACACATCCTTAGTCTTAAAAATGTCAGGATAGGTTTCTCTAATGTCTTCATTAATTTTTCCTTTGATACCATAATGATACATGTATAAACCATATGGCGTTATGTCAAGATGATTTCCCCAAATAGAGATTGTTCCAGAATTGCTAAGGAGAGGATAGAGTTGCTTGGTATCATCGTATATTGCTCCATAATAAGGAGTTTTGAACTTTGCCATATCATCAAATAAAGGCGTACCAAACATATTTAACTGATTTAGGCAGTAGCTCAAATTGACAAAATCATCCCAACCATATGATTCATTCAAATGGGCTGAAAAAAGGTTTGCAAAGACTTGCGATTTTTCTATTTGAACGAAAGTGTCATTAAACACCATGATTTCTTGTAATACTTTTTCACGATATTTTTTTTCATTATTGAATTCTTCTTGAAATTTCTTAAACTTTACCTTTGGTAATTTCCCCGAGTGAAATTCTTTTAAGAATGTTAGAATTTTCTTGGTGAAGAATATCTCTTTAACTTTTAATCCAGATTTGACAACACCAACCACTGTTTTAACAATGGGTATTTCCTTCAGAATATCGTCATTAACAAATGCATCCAAACCAATTTCTGCATAATCAAGTGCATTATCAAAATTGTTTGAAACTAGTGCTTTTGCGACTTCACTGCTTGTATTTTTGTGTTCTTGGTAAGATTCCTCTATTTTTTTATCTGTCATATGTTGTAGGGAAATTGCGCAATATTAAATAAGTATATAATTTCAACTATTTGAATTCATTGTTTTATCAGTTAAACTTTTAGAAAATGACTGCTAACGCATGGATAACAAAACAAGTTGTATTATACCCATTTTGTTAGTAATATAAACTTAGTGATTTTTTTATTATCATAAAAGTTTTTACATTAAAAACATGCTTTAATAAACGGTAAAATCTCGGAGATAATTAATCTACTTCTCAAATCATAATACTAGTGTACACTCTATTATAAATGCTTGAAGAATAGCCTCCAAACATATATTAAAATGGTGTTTTATAGCTACTAATAGGGAAATCAATAGCTGATTAATGGCCTCCAATGGCTTTACGATAACCTTGGATCGGAAGACCAACGGGTTTGTGCAAAAACCCGTTGGCTATCAAGTTGAAAATTCCGTTTTACCTAAATAGGTTAGAAGAAAAACACAACAAAAAAGCTCAAAGAATCAGTTTTATGAATCTGTAAGCTAGATGAGTATTCTCAAAAATTAATGGAGAAAAGAGTTGTTTTTCTATGCGACTCTTATGACTTTAGCATCAAAATCGGTCATTAGATATACTCTTTCAAAATCAGATTTCATTGAGTAATCCACATTTTCATTCAATTCGTAGGATACAGAAGAAAGCGAGCCAATCAATAATACAAGCCAATATTCGCTCAGCTTCGTTTTACTCCTCTTATACTCCGAAATTTTACTTTCTTTTTTCTGGACTTCTTGTTCTAATCTTTCTTTACTTAAATTTTCTGCTTGCCCATTTTTCTCTTTGTAACTGAATGAAACTTGGGAATGTTTACTGGTTTTTATTCGAGTAAATCAAATTTCATTTCCAATATTTTCCATTGAACCAAATCTGCTATTTTTTCTGCTAAAGTGGATTTTTCACTCTGCTTATAGTTCCATTCGTCATTTAGAATTGAAATAGTTGCGTGAACATTAATATCAGGATACTTTTTATCAAATATCAGTTCTGCGTAATCCAAAAGTGTTTTTATTTTAAAATATCTACTTGCATCTTTAGTCAGAATTTGAGTATGCTCAAGTCCGATTAATTTACTTTCGTATTCAATTATAAAATCAGGATTTGGTGGTTTTGGTTTGTCTGTAATGCGGATTTCTGTATCAATTTTGTGAACAAATTTTCCAATTTGGCAAACTTCTAAAATCTCTTTTTTCTCGAGTTCAAATTTGTCCAAAATAGGATAGATTATTTTGCCCAAATTTTTTCGATCTGTTTTAGTACTCACCATTAGTTTCTTAATATTCTCTCTATTTATTTTGAAGTTCATTGGTTTTTTTAGCTTGCGCTCAATGTTAGCCTTAAAAATAGTGGCATTTAAAGGTAATAATTTTTTGACCATATTGGTGGTTGTTTTTTTACAAAAATCAGTTTTGGATGTGATTAATTTAAATAAAACGGCGTATTCAATAGCTGATTAATGGCCTCTAATTGCTTTACAATCCCCTTGGGTTGGAAGACCAACGGGTTTGCAAAAACCCGTTGGTTATCAAGTTGAAGGTTTCCGTTAAACCTAGATAGGTTAGAAGGAAAACACTACAAAAAAACTCAAAGAATCAGTTTTATGAATCTATGAGCCTAGACTACTAGTATTTCAAATTAATGAGGAAAAGTGTTGTTTTTGACCTCAGTGCTCTGGTGTGCTATCGTTTTTTTTCTAATTGTTTTTTTAAATTATAGTAGGTCATGAATCCCATTAAAATTCCAAAAGACGATAAATTAAAAATAAATTTCCAAACGTTAAAATTTTCACCAACGGTAAAATCAAATCCTAACATTACTGATGCGTAAACAATTCCACCAAATAAGCCTCCTTTTATTATTGATTTAGTTCGTGTCTTCATAATTATTTATTCTTCAATATTTTCCAATTCCGACTCAGTGCTCAATTCCTAAAACTTGATAGCGTTGGCAAAAGACATATTCTTTTGCTCCCAAAGTTTTGTGATTGACTTTAGCGTTGGCTGGTGCGAAACGTAGTTAAAGAACTCCAAAATATAATTTAAAAACTGTGAGTAATTGCAAACCCGCCTACCGGACGGTTAGGTGTGTATGGCTTTAAGTGTTGGCTTCTTCTATTATTTTTATTGTTTCATCTTTCAATCCATAAATCTGGTAAACGAGGTTGTCAATTTTTTTGTCCAAATCGTGAGTTTCTGCTTCCGAATCTTTTTCTTTTATTTCAAGAATAAGGTCAACTACTTTGATAATTGCCATTAGTTCATCCTTATTTGGAATTTTTATTGGAATTAACCTACCATCATTTATTTGCAAGGTATGTGTAGAAGTAATAAAATTCTTAACGTAATAAGAAATAAATTTGGAATTTAAGCAAGCGACAACATATTTATCAGGCACAGAATCAAGAATGCTGTGCAATTTGACGATGTTTTTTGAATAGATTCCTTCATTCACAAAAAATGACTTGACTCTTGATGTGAAGTAATCCACCCAAGCAAAACCTGTGGTTTTAAAAAAGTTATGCCCTTGCCATCTTGAATTAGTAACCTTACCTTCAGAAAGTTCAGTAACTGTTTCTTTTGTCCACAAAATAGATTCAGAAAATGGAATTCTCCATGTTAAGCCATCCGAATTACCCTTGTAGTAGTTAACCCACGTTTCATTTTCGCAACCGTATTTTTTTTCATTAACTGATAGCTTTTCAAAAGGGACAACCTGATCATTATATTTGTATTTGTAAATAAAAAATTTACCAAATATATCTGGTTTAGAATGGTTTAACTTAAATTTTTCAGCTTTGTCATAGTAAAAATCAATTCTCTCCTTTAGTTCATTCAAAGCAAGACCTTCAAAGTCATATTTAGCTAGTTCCTTAAGAAACTTCTCATTGATCTTTTCAGCTTCATCCGTACTATTTATAATTTGAGCTATATAACGGCTATTATTACCTGTGACAAGTCCTTGTTCTCCCTCCGAAATTAGACCTAAAAGTGTCAAGTCATTTGCCTTTAAACTATGTCGATATTGAGTTAGTTGATCACTAATTGATTTTTTTCCTTGTAATGGTTCAGGGTATTCATTACCAATTCTCGAAAGAGTTTTATTTATATTTGAATGAATATCAAGGTTCGTTTTTGTAGGAATAAAAAATCTTTCAAAAACGTTATCCTGAAATAGTGATGGGTGAGCCTTAAAGGAATTATATTCTAGGTAATCATTTGGATTAGGTACAAATTCCATTTCATACTTATCGGCAGTTACACTGCCAATTTCAAAAATCATTGTCTCGACATAGGCATCCTCAAAACAAAAGCCACTGTACGTAGGGCTTGCTGATTTTCAAAATTAGTATACATAGTGATACTGTTGATTTGTATGTTTTGGTTGGCTATTTTTGATTAGATATGTGTTGTAATTTATTTTACGAAAGAGTTTATCCCATTGAATAAG
>Ga0307979_1000031_pt1 | contig 97009 bp, 84 predicted proteins | sample OrgLakmetage1058_FD_201833 | JGI IMG/M metagenome (GOLD analysis project Ga0307979, IMG submission 201833) | Saline water microbial communities from Organic Lake, Antarctica - #1058 | ecosystem: Environmental > Aquatic > Non-marine Saline and Alkaline > Saline | place: Antarctica: Organic Lake...
CGCCTGGCGGATAGACAAGCCAAGGCGCGCCGCACTTTCCATCGGGTCTTCGCCGAGCAGCAACACTGCGTCATGCTGCTCGACGTCCCGCAGCGTGGGTGACGGCAGTCCGCAACTGCGGCTTAGCGCGTCCATCAGCCCAAGGCAGGTTTGCTCGCCCGCCTCAATACCCGAAGAAAAGCTTTCCACACCCACCAGTTCCCGAAGCTGGTGATTGCTCTCCAGACTGGCCCGGGGTGAGCCAATGCCGATCACACGCCTGGCATGGCGCAGACTCTCCGCGATCCGGGCCAGGGCATTATCCACGTCCAGCGGCACCGGTTCCTGATCCGGCACCTGACGCCATTCCGGCACCCGGGGCCGGTCATCCCGGTTCACATAACCGGTGCCAAAGCGGCCAAGATCACACAGGAAGAACCCGTTGACCTCGCCATGGTAGCGATTTTCGATGCGCCGGATATCACCGTAGCGCTCACCGGGGCTGATGTTGCAGCCTACCGCGCACTGGTGGCAGATCCCCGGCGAAAACTGCAGATCCCACTTGCGGGCGTATTGCTCGGAATGGCTCTTGTCGGTGAATACCCCGGTGGGACAGACTTCGGTCAGGTTACCGGCAAACCGGCTTTCAAGCGTGCCTTCCTCATAGCGACCGAAATAGATGTTGTCCTTGGCGCCAAACGCCCCCAGATCCTCGCCTCCGGCGTAATCATTGTAGAAGCGCACACAGCGGTAACAAGTGATGCAACGGTTCATCTCATGGGCGATAAACGGGCCCAGATACTGGTTGCGGCGGGTGCGCTTGCGGAACCGGTAGTGACGACGGTCATGCCCGGTCATCACCGTCATGTCCTGCAGGTGGCAATGGCCCCCTTCTGCGCACACCGGGCAGTCGTGGGGATGGTTGATCATCAGCCACTCGACCACGCTGGCGCGGAACGCCCGGGCTTCCTCGTCCTCGATGTCAATGCGGGTGCCTTCTTTAGCGGGCGTCATGCACGACATCACCAGCGTACCGGTGTCGTCGTCCTGATCTTTGTACTGGCGCACAGCACACTGACGGCAGGCCCCGATGCTGCCCATGGCCGGGTGCCAGCAGAAGTAGGGAATGTCCAGGCCCAGGGACAGACAGGCCTGGAGCAGATTGTCTGCACCGCTAACCTCGTAGCTCTGACCGTCCACATGAATGGTTGCCATGGTGCCGGATTACTCCTCGTTGATCGTCATTGGCTGCTTCACACCGATGCCCTGCTCGAACTCATGCCGGAAGTGTTTCAGGGCAGTCTCCAGTGGCATGGCCGCACCGGGTGCATGGGCACAGAATGTCAGCCCCGGCCCACAATCTGCCGCCAGCTTGTCCAGCAGCTCGATATCCCCGGACTCGCCCTCGCCATGTTCCAGGGCGCTCAGCAGCTTTACCGTCCAGGGCAGGCCGTCGCGGCAGGGCGTGCACCAGCCGCAGGATTCCCGGGCGAAAAACTCCTCCAGATTGCGCATCAGCGCCACCATGCTCTGATCTTCTGTCACCACCGTGATCAGGCCGGTACCCAGCCGGCTGCCTTCCTTGCCCACGGTGTCGAAGTCCAGCGGCAGATCCAGATGCTCCGGCAACAGAAACCCGGTGCTGGCGCCACCGGGGAGCCAGGCCTTGAGTTGCCGGTTGTCCCTGAGCCCGCTCGCCAGTTCCAAGATCTCCCGCCCGGAGGTGCCGATGGGCAACTCCCACAGACCGGGCCGGTTAACCAGTCCCGAAGCGCCGTAAAGTTTGGTACCGCCGTCTTCGGTGCGACCCCCTGACAGCCCTTGGTACCATTCGGCGCCCCCCAGGATCACGGCGGGCACGTTGCACAGGGTTTCCACGTTATTGACCACCGTCGGCTTGCCCCAGGCGCCGGACTGCCCCGGAAACGGCGGTTTGGCCCGGGGGTTGGCGCGCCCGCCTTCGAGAGAATTGAGCAGGGCGGTTTCCTCGCCGCAGATGTAGCGGCCAGCACCGGTGTGCAGGGCCATGTCGAAATCGAAGCCGCTGCCCGCAATGTCCGCCCCCAGCCAGCCCGCGTCGCGGGCCTCGGCCAGTGCGTCTGCCAGCACCCGCGCGGATTCCACATACTCCCCACGCAGGAAGATATAGCCATAGCGGGCGTTATTGGCGAAGGCCGCCAGAATCATGCCTTCGATCAGCAGGTGCGGCTGCTGCTCCATGAGCAACCGGTCCTTAAAGGTGCCCGGCTCCATTTCGTCGGCGTTGCATACAATGTAGCCCCGGGGCATGTCGTCCCCTTGCATGGTCAGGCTCCATTTCAGACCCGCGGAAAACCCGGCCCCGCCACGACCGCGGATGTTGGCTTCTTTCATGGTCGCGATGACCGCCTGAGGATCGTGAGCGTTCAGGGCCTGCCTGACGGCCAGGTAGCCGTCCTTCGCCTCATACTCTTTCAGATCCACCACCTGCCCGTCGTCCCGAAGCCGCCAGGTCAGCGGATGGGTTTCCGGCGTCCGCTCAGACGCGGACTGGAGCAGGCGGCTCCGGTAGACGGGAGACTGGCGTTGGCTGTTCACAGATAACTCTCCAATAGATCCGGGAGATCCCCGGCGGCCACCGGGCCGTAGACATGGTCGTCAATCATCATCGCTGGCCCGCCATCGCAGGCACCCAGACAGCACACCGGCAACAGAGTAAAACGGTCATCAGCGGTAGTTTCCCCCAGCCCGATACCGAGCTGTTCGCTCAGTGCCTGCAGGAGTTGATCAAATCCGGTCAGGAAACAGGAACTGCTGTCGCAGACCAGGATGATGTGTCGGCCCACCGGCTGCCGGAAAATCAGGCTGTAGAAGGTAGCCACACCTTCCACACTGCCCGGCCCGATGCCCAGCACCCGGGCTATGGCCGGAATTGCCGCGTCGGGCACCCAGCCATGGCGGCGCTGCACAATTTTCAGGGCTTCAATGCAGGCGGCCTGCGGCTGCTCGTAATGGCCAGCCTCCTCACGCATGGCGGCCTCGTCTTCCGGATCTAACCGGAAGCCATCGGTCGCCAGGGTCTGCCCGTTTGTCATCGGTGCCTGTGTCATCATCAGCGGTCCACGTCGGCCATCACAAAATCAATACTGCCCAGATGAGCAATCAGGTCCGGCACAAAGCCGCCCCGCATCACGCTGGGAATCTGCTGCAGGTGCGGAAAACTTGGCGTCCGGATCCGGGTCCGGTAGCTCATGGTGTTGCCATCACTGGTGAGGTAGTAGCTGTTAATCCCCTTGGTGGCCTCCACCATCTGCTGCGATTCCTGGGGCTTGAGCACCGGCCCCCAGGACACCTGCAGAAAATGCGTGATCAGGGTTTCAATGTGCTCCAGCATTCGCTCCCGGGGCGGCGGCGTGGTCAGCGGATGGTCCGCCTTGTAGGCACCGGCCGGCATCTGGTCCACGCACTGCTGGATAATGCGCAGGCTCTGGCGCATTTCCTCGATTCGAAGCTGACCCCGGTCGAAGACATCGCCGTTATTGCCCAGGGGCACCTCAAACTCAAAGTTCTCGTAACCGGAATAGGGACGTTGCTTGCGAAGGTCGAAGTTACATCCTGTCGCGCGGAGGTTCGGGCCTGTCACCCCCCACTCAATAGCCTGGGCGGCATTAAAGGCCGCCACATGGCGCGTCCGTTCGCGAATCAGGGCGTTCTCCATCATCGCGCGTTCGTATTCCCGCAGCCGTGGGGGCATCCAGTCCAGAAATTCCTGAAACAGTTTTTCCCAGCCTGTGGGCAAGTCCTGCATGACACCGCCAATCCGGAACCAGGCCGGATGCATCCGAAAGCCGGTAATGCCTTCAATGACCTTGTAAGCGCGCTGGCGGTCGCTGAAGGTGTAGAACACCGGGCTCATGGCCCCCAGATCCTGCAGATAGGTACCCAGAAACAGCAGGTGACTGGTTATCCGGAACATCTCTGCCATCATCACCCGGATGGTTTTTACCCGATCGGGCACCTCGATACCGGCCAGTTTTTCCACCGCCAGCACATAGGGCAGGTTGTTCATCACCCCACCGGTGTAATCGATGCGATCGGTATAGGGAATAAAGCTGTGCCAGGACTGGCGCTCGGCCATTTTTTCCGCGCCCCGGTGGTGGTAACCGATGTCGGGCACGCAGTCGACAACTTCTTCCCCGTCAAGCTGAAGCACAAGGCGGAACGCGCCATGGGCCGAGGGGTGGTTGGGCCCCAGATTCAGGAACATGAATTCGACACCGTCACGCTCGCGCGCCATACCCCAGGCTTCCGGGACGAACTTCAGGGCCTGCTGTTCTTTTTCCTGGCCTGCTACGGTCAGGGTGTAGGGATCAAACTCCGTGGCCCGGGCCGGATAATCCTTGCGCAGAGGATGGCCGGTCCAGGTCGGCGGCATCAGAATACGCTGCAGGTGAGGATGGCCGGCGAAGGTGATTCCGAACATGTCCCACACCTCCCGCTCGTACCAGTTCGCTGCCGGAAACACACCGGTTGCCGTCGGTACGCTCAGATCCTCTGCGGTCAGACCCACTTTCAGCATGATGTCGCGGTTGCGGGATATCGACATCAGCTGGTAGAACACGGTGAAATCCGACGCTGGCAGGCCATGCCGGTGGCCGCGCAGGCGCTCGTCGGTGGCGGAAAGATCATAAAGCAGGTCAAAGGGGTCTTTCAGGGCCTTGAGGTAGTCCAGAATATCGATCAGCGCCGCTGGCGTCACCCAGAGCACAGGCATTGCGGTAAGCGTCTGCTGGCAGTGCAGCACACGAGAGCCAAAATCCCGTTGCAGGGTTTCGACAAGTTCATCACCGGCTGTCTCTGTGCTCATGCTCGTGATTTAACTCCTGAAATTCAGTGATAAAACGACGGCAAACGGTTTTACAGCTTGTCGGGTGTCCGCAATTCCGTGGCCTGGATACGCTGATCCCGCCACTTCTCTCGTTGCGATGGCATATCGGCCTTATAGACGCCCTGATCTCCCACCACCCAGGACAACGGGCGGCGCTCTTCCTGAATGGAATCCTGCAGCAACTGAAGTCCTTGCAGGAAGGCCTCTGGCCGTGGCGGGCAGCCGGGCACGTAAACATCCACTGGCAGAAACTTGTCTACACCCTGAACCACGGAATAGATGTCGTACATGCCGCCGGAATTGGCGCAGGAGCCCATGGAAATGACCCACTTTGGCTCCAGCATCTGGTCGTACAGCTGTTGAATAATCGGTGCCATCTTGATGAAACAGGTACCGGCTATGACCATAAAATCCGCCTGCCGGGGTGAGGCCCGGATCACTTCCGAGCCAAACCGGGCAATGTCGTGCGGCGACGTAAAGGCCGTGGTCATTTCCACATAACAGCAGGACAGCCCGAAGTTGTAGGGCCACAGGGAATTCTTTCGGCCCCAATTGACCGTCGATTGGAGCACCTCACTCAGTTTGCCGGTAAAGACGTTGCGCTCAAGCTGCTGCTTGATCGGGTCTTCTGTGGGCTCCTGGCGATCCGTCGGGTAACGGGCATCATCCGGCGGGGAACCGTCAGCGCTGGTCAGAGTGTAGGCCATGAATTCCTCCAGTAATGGTTAGCCAGCCCCACACTCCTGATCTGTCGTTAACAGCAGGCCTCAGCGGGTGCGCTTCTACAGGTCGCGTTTGCGTGCCGGGCTCTGCTGTGGCGCCCAATCGAGAACCCCGGTGCGGCTGTCGTATATGAGACCGGCCAGCAGGATGAAGATGAAGATGGCAGCGCCCCAGAAACCGGGCCAGCCTACGTCACGAATGACGATGGCCCAGGCAAACAGGAACACCGCTTCAATATCGAAAATCACGAACAGCATCGCGACCAGATAAAACTTCACGGAAAAGCGCTGGCGCGCGCTACCGGTTCCGACAATACCGGATTCAAAAGGCAGGGATTTACTGACGCCCTGACTGCGGCCGCCCAGGAGGCTGGACACACCCACCATGAACGCACAAAGACCCAACACCGCAAGGATAAAGAAACCGGTAGCCCAGTACTGAGCAATGCCGTTTGTCACGCTATCTGTCATGCGCGTTGCCTTCGATAGCCTGACGGCGATCGTCTGTGGAAACCATACTTAAAGCATAACAACGGCTTCGGGATTGCGCAAACCGTTATCAGAATCAGGTAGTCGCCCTAAGGTACGACGCCCCTCTGTATCTGCTGAATAAATTGTCTCAGGCGGACGATATCTTCCGGGCGCCGGAGTTCTGCCATGCTCTCCACACTGTCACCCCATGCTGACCGCTCAGATCAGTCGCCGACAGGCTTCGTCGGATCTCTATGCGCCAGCACTGAACCTTTCAGATTTTCAGCAGCCTTTTGTCGGTGATCTTTGGAACTCATCGGAATCCCCAAATTGCCGATAAAACTTAATCTAACCACGCTCAAATCCGTTCACGGCACTAAGCGTTCTCGCCTTCTCAACAGAAACCCAAGTTGAGCGCTTGCCCGCTCAAAAACAGCAACCTACACTGCAATCCAGGCCGGCATGTCCCTAGGAGGGCAGATTTTGGAGATGATCGACAACATCAACCGCCTGCTGGGTGACGATCTAAAAGACACGATCAAACCGGGTGCCCGCCTGAAAAAAGAGCGCCGGGAGTTCTTTATCCCCAAGTCCCAGCGTGAAAGTGGACTTTACGGCACTGAGCTTGAAATCCAGCTTCGCAACAAACTCACCCAACGCGCGGTGGCTCGCGAGTGCGCTGACTGGGTACGTCAAAAAGCCAGGTTTCGCTCCAACAAAACGAAAGCCCCCATGCAATCCTTCGTCCATGTGGCCGAGGGCAATAACCGTGTCGCCTACATGCCGGTCAATGGTTTTACCGCTGTGGATCTGGGTTACCAGCAAGGCAACGCCGTCTCTAACTTCGTCACCCGTATGGACGAACCGACACACGTGCAAATGTACCTGCAACTGTTCGACCAAATCTGGAACGACCCCGATAAGGTCGAAGACGTCACTACTGCTATTTGCGACCATATTAAGTCGGTCTATCAAGAAAATGCCCCCGAGCGAATCTACTTCATCATGCTCTACAACATCTTTCACGACTTCCTGGAAGATGTAGATGAAGACGTACTGCCTAACGATCTTACGGGATACCGCGATAGCCTGGTTTGGAACAAACTGTTCAACTACCAGAAGGATGCCACGACAGGCATTATCAACAAGCTGGAAACCTACAACGGCTGCATCCTGGCTGACAGTGTAGGGCTGGGCAAAACCTTCACTGCACTGGCAGTCGTCAAATATTACGAGCTGCGCAACAAATCGGTATTAGTGCTTTGCCCAAAGAAGCTCGCGGACAACTGGCGCAACTACAACAGCAACCTCACTACCAATATCTTTGCCAAAGACCGCGAAACGCGGTATCAGAGGTTGATGAACAAGGTCATCCGCGCTGGCGTAAAAACCAAAGTGCTGATGCTTTCAGCCACCCCGGTTAACAACCGCTTCAGCGACTTGCGCAATCAGCTGGCACTGGCCTACGAAGGACAGTCAGAAACGCTCGGCAAGCACCTTAAAACCGAAACCAGCGTAGAAGAGATTTTCCGCCGTGCCCAAAAGGCATTTAATGAGTGGTCCGCACTGCCACCGGAAGAGCGCACAGCTTCTTCGATCCTACGGGCGCTGGATTTCGACTTTTTCGAGCTCTTGGATAGTGTGACCATTGCCCGGTCACGCAAGCACATCCAGACCTTCTATGACACCACGGATATTGGGCCATTTCCGGAGCGGCGCAAGCCTTTGTCGTTCCATTGCCCGATCACCGAGCGGACAGATGTAGCAGACCTCAATCACATTTTCACCCAGCTATCCGTTCTCAAGCTGGCTGTGTATGCGCCCATCAGCTACATCCTGCCAAGCCGCATACGGAAATACGAAGATCTGTACGACACCCAGGTCGAGGGCGGTAAAGGCAAGCTGCGACAGGCTGACCGTGAGCACAGCTTGCAGGCACTGATGACCACCAACCTACTTAAGCGGCTGGAAAGTTCAGTAGCAGCCTTCCGCCTGACCCTAGCCTCGCTCGGGGGAAATCTCACCCGCACCCTGGAGGCCATCGAGGCATTTGAGTCCAGTGGCCAGGCGGGCCAAGTCGGCGATTACTTGGATGATATCGACGCTTTTGATGGTGACGACGAAGACCTGGGCGGACTGGATGAGTTTACTGTCGGCAAAAAGGTACAGATCAGCCTCGCGGACATGGACCTGCCCTCCTGGCGTCATGACCTGGCTGCCGACCTGCCATTGATCGACGGGCTGCTCGAAGCAATGCGCAAAGTTACACCTGCCGATGATGCCAAGCTCCAACACCTACTGCAGCTGATCAACGGCAAGCTCGAAACCCCCCTCAACCCGGGCAACCGAAAGGTTCTGATCTTCACCGCCTTTGCCGATACCGCCAATTATCTTTATGACAACCTGGCCCCAATGGCCCGGAAGCTGGGACTCCACGTTGGTAAGGTGACCGGGTCGGGTGCTCCCAAGTCAACGCTGCACAAGGCCTACGACTTCCAGAGCCTGCTCACCCTGTTCTCGCCGCGCTCCAAAGAAAAGGCCATCGCGCTCCCGGACGAGCCAGGCGAACTGGACATTCTGATCGGCACCGACTGCATCTCCGAAGGCCAGAATCTTCAGGATTGCGATTACCTGGTCAACTACGACATTCACTGGAATCCGGTACGCATTATCCAGCGCTTCGGTCGGATCGACCGCATCGGCTCACCCAACCAGCAGATACAGCTGGTCAATTATTGGCCAGACATCAGTCTGGATGAATACATCAACCTCAAAGAGCGGGTGGAAAACCGCATGGTGATAGCGGACGTCACCGCCACCGGCGACGACAACGTGCTCACCGCCAAATCCAGTGAAATCGCCTACCGGAAAGAACAGCTCAAGCGTATGCAGGATGAAGTGATCGAGCTGGAAAACGTGCCTTTTGGCATGCACGCCATCGTGCCAGCCCAACCGCAACTGGGCATAGAGCCCGGCGTAATCTTCGCCCTGAAAAACATCCACGACAGCGTGAACGTCAACCAGCAGAACCGCCTACACCCATATTACCTGGTGTATATTGCCGACGACGGTGAAATGGTCGCAGACCACACGGAAGTCAAACGCTTGCTCGACCTGGTTCGGAGCAGCTGCAAGGGCAAGGTAGAACCCATTCACGACCTGTGTCAGCTGTTCAACGAGCAAACCGGGGACGGGCGCAACATGAAGCGCTACTCCGACCTGCTCAGCCAGGCTATCCGCAGCATGATCGACGTCAAAGACGAGAAAGACATCGACAGCCTGTTCGGTGGTGGCCGCACCACCGCTCTGACCAATACGATTAAAGGGCTGGATGACTTCGAGCTGATTGCCTTCCTGGTCATCGAAAGGCAAGGTGCGTGACTCTGTTTGCCTGGCCCAAGGCGGCGGCCCTTGGCCGTGTGGTGCCCAAGAGAAAGATATACGAACGTGGCGCCGTTGGAAGCGCCCTGAAAGAGCGCTTTGTGCAGCAGGTGGAGCAGATTACCTGGGCCTACAAACTGGCCCCGGAGACAGTCAACCTGCCCATCACTAAGGCAGTCACGGAGATTCAGGTGTTTCGCATCGCGCTCAAGGCCGCCGAGCTGGATCGGAACGTGCTCAGGGCCATTGACCGCGCGATTCCTTTTCCGCTGATTTTCGAGCTGATTCAAGGCGGGCGGATCAAGGTAGCCGCAGCTTACAAGCGGCCTTCGCATACTCCAAAGGGCGAAGCCGACAGTAGCCGCCGGGTGGTGGGCCGATATTTTGAAACCGACTGGCAGCCAGAACAGACAACACGCCAAACCTTGCCGGTAGCATTGGATATGAGCAGCCTCTATGAACAGCTGCTCAGCCCCCTGGTGCAGGGTGGGATTACCCACGTCAAAGAACAGGGCTCAGCTCCAGAAGCCAGAGAGCCCCCAGCAGCAATCTATTCCGTGGCCGCAACAAGCGAGCAACCGAACCGAGTGACGCTGGAGCAACGCATCGCATTGGCCGAAGCCATAGCCGCACAGCAGAAAGAGATTCAACGGATCAAAGTACGGCTGGGCCGTGAAAAACAATTCAACAAGCGCGTGGCCATCAATGCCGAGCTGCGCGATGCCAAACAGGAACTGGAACGGCTGACCCAACACCAAGGCGCTTCCAAAAGTTATTGAGAGAGATGGAATGGAAAAATTGAAAATGCATAGCCCCGATCTAAGTCAGGACAACATTGCCAAGATACAGGAGCTGTTTCCTGGTTGCGTGACCGAGGCGCGGGATGAGGCAACGGGCAAACTGCGGCTAGCGGTGGATTTCGATCAGCTTCGGCAGGAACTGACTGATTCGATTGTGGAAGGGCCTCAGGAGCGGTATCGACTAGACTGGCCAGGAAAACGGCAGGCGTTGCTACTCGCGAACGCGCCAATAGGGAAAACGCTTCGTCCGAATAACTCCAGTAGCCTGAACTTCCATGAGACGCGGAACTTGTTCATTGAGGGAGATAATTTGGAAGTGCTGAAATTACTTCAGACCAGCTTCCTCGGGCGAGTCAAGGTGATCTATATAGATCCTCCGTATAATACAGGAAGTGACTTTATTTATAACGATGACTTCTCTGAAACCGCTGATGGCTACCTACGCAAATCAAATCAGAAAACAAACGATGGGGCGCGATTAGTTGCAAATACAGAAGCCAATGGTCGCTTTCATTCTGATTGGTTGACTATGATTTATCCGCGCCTAAAGCTAGCGCGAAATTTATTGTCGGACGACGGCGTTATATTTGTGTCGATTAGTGATGAAGAGTCGGCCAATGTAAAGCGACTCTTGGATGAGCTTTTTGGTGAGGAGAATTTCGTCGATACAATAGCAGTGGAAATGTCTACGACGTCAGGCCCTAAAACCGTGAATGCTCAGCAGGGGACCATTGTAAAAAATGTTGAGTTTGTTCATGTTTTCAGAAAGAGCGCGGAGTTCGACAAGATCCGCCATACTCCCCTGCTAGATGGAGTCATATCATTCGATACTCACTATTCCACTTGGTTGAATGGAGACGGCACCTTAGGAACGCTTGGGGAGAAGATGTTAGCGGATGAAATAGTTGGCGAGGACATTCGGCGATTTGGCCTTTTGAGCCGGAACACTTTCAGCGTTAAAAATATGGACAAATTACTCGCAGTTTCCGACGCAGCAAAGTCGTTCATCGAGGACAATCTGGAGCGAATTGTACGTGTTGATAGACCTCCTGTTTCGGCGGCAAGCCGATCAACCGATGTTGGACATTGGGAGTCTTTCAAGGTGGATCATAGAACTTACTACCTAACCACACTTTCGAATGGAAATTTGCAGGCATTGATGCCGCTATCTCTTAACTATCGAATGTCTGACGATTACAGGCCTAGATTTGGACGAACCGTTATTAGGGGGGATCTTTGGAAAGGCTTCTATCAAGACATGGGAAATGTTGCCAAAGAAGGAAGTATAGCATTCTCGAATGGCAAGAAACCGGTTCGTCTTATCAAGCAACTGATAAAATGGGCTAATAATTCACAAGATGGAATAATTCTCGATTTCTTCGCTGGCTCAGGTACGACAGCACAGGCTGTTTTGGAGGCTAACAGTGAAGACGGTTTGAATCGCCAGTTCTTTCTAGTGCAATTAGATGAGGCGCCCGACCAAAAATCAGCTGCGGCGAAGGACGGGTATTCTTCAATTGCCGACCTTTCAACTGAACGTGTACTTTGCGCCGGAAAGAAAATTCTCGAAGGAGAACATCATCCTGACTGGAACCGAGATGTTGGCTTCCGCCTGTTTAATGTGGGCGCATCCAATATGAAGGACATCTACTACCGCCCCGACAAACTTTCCCAAGCCGACCTGCTAGAAGCGGTGGACAACGTCAAACCCGACCGCACCCCGGAGGATCTCTTGTTCCAGGTTCTGGTGGACTGGGGTGTAGATCTGACCCTGCCGATCCGCCGTAAATCCCTGCAAGGCAAGACCGTATTTTTCGTCGATGACAATGCGCTGGTGGCTTGTTTCGATGGCGGTGTGACCGAGGATCTGGTCAAAGAGCTGGCCAAGTACGAGCCGCTGCGCGTGGTGTTTCGCGACAATGGCTTTGCCTCCGATGCAGTGAAGATCAACGTCGAGCAGATTTTCCGGCAGTTGTCGCCCAGTACCGAAGTCAGAAGCCTCTAAGGAATCACGGCATGGACCAACCGGCCCTGAACGCGCTGCTTGAAGGCTTGATCCGCACCTGGGAAAACGAGGTGGTGGAGTTCAAGCAGGCCGACAATAATTATTCGACCAATGATATTGGTAAGTACTTCTCGGCGCTCAGCAACGAAGCCAACCTGCGCGAGCAGGAGCGTGCCTGGCTGGTGTTTGGCGTCAGCAATAAAACCCGGGGCGTGGTGGGGACCAACTACCGCAGCGAATCTGAGCGCCTGCATAGTCTGAAGCAGCAGGTGGCGCAAAGTACCGAGCCCAGCATCACCTTCCGTGATATCCATAAATTGCAACATGCAGACGGGCGGGTATTGTTGTTTGAAATCCCTGCAGCCCCACGGGGTATTCCCATCGCCTGGAAAGGCCACTACCACGCCCGTGCCGGTGAAAGCCTAGTCTCCCTCAGCCTGGATAAGCTGGACGAGATTCGTCAACAGACTCTGGCACAGGACTGGAGCGCCCAGCTGGTGCACGGGGCCAGCTTGGCGGATCTTGATGAAGCGGCACTGCAGAGAGCGCGGGAGGCCTTCGCTAAGAAATACGCCAATCGCTTTAGCGCCGATGTGGTCATGGGGTGGCCGCTGCATACCTTTCTTGATCGGGCGCGTATTACCCAGGACGGTAAGGTTACTCGAACGGCTTTATTGCTATTGGGCAAGCCAGAAGCCGCCTGGCATCTGTCTCCACACCCGGCACAGATGACCTGGAAACTGGAAGGCGCCGAGCGTGGCTATCAGCACTTTGCACCGCCTTTTTTACTGACGACAACGGAACTGTATCAGCGCATTCGTAATATCCAGTTGCGGCTTTTGCCGCAAGATGAACTGCTGCCTATTGAAATATCCAAGTACGATCAGAAAATTGTGCTTGAGGCACTGCACAACTGCATTGCCCATCAGGATTACACTCGCGCTGGTCGAGTGCTGGTAACCGAGCAGTCAGACCGGTTGGTGTTTGAAAATGAAGGTAGCTTTTACGAGGGAGTGCCAGACGACTATATGGAGGGAAACCATACGCCGCGCCGCTACCGCAACCCCTTCCTCGCTCAGGCGATGGCCGAGCTGAATATGATCGACACCATGGGCTACGGGATACACGATATGTATGTCGGCCAGGCCCGGCGTTACTTCCCATTGCCGGACTATGATTTACAAAGCCCAGACTCCGTAAAGCTGACCCTTTATGGTGGCGTTGTCGACCCGGCTTATAGCAGGCTTTTGATCCAGAAAACCGACCTGCCGCTGGCGGATGTGCTGGCGCTCGACCGGGTGCAGAAAAAACTGCCGATTCCCGATGAAGCTCTCACCCGCCTGCGACGGGCAGGACTGGTTGAGGGGCGCAAACCCAATCTAAGTGTATCCGCGAGTGTCGCCAAAGCCACCGCAGACAAAGTCGACTATATACGCAATCGCCCACAGGATGACGAATTCTACGCCAAGCTGCTTACAGACTATTTGGAAAAGTTCGGGCAAGCCAGTCGTGCAGAAATCAATCGGCTATTACTAGACAAACTGAGCGACGCGCTTAGCGAAAAACAAAAATACATAAAAATCAGTAGCTTGCTGACAAAACTACGCCGCCGAAAGGTGATTGTGAACACTGGATCAGACACGGCTTCACGCTGGGAATTAACAAAGAGAACTTAGAGTTCTGCAAAGAGAAAACCACTTACATACTTATTAATCAACAACTTAAACCTCTTTGCGGTTGTCGTTATGCAGAAAGCCTGCAAAGAGCAAAATAACGTTGTGGAGCGTAAAGGGCGTTTTGCACTCCATTAATTGCTATTTGGAGCGTTGAGGCTCCACAAATAATCAGGAGCACTGAGCGAATGAAGCTCAAATTCAAAACTCAGGCCTACCAGACCCATGCAGTTGAGTCCGTGGTGGACTGTTTCGCCGGTCAACCCATGCGTGACGGCCTGACCTACCGCATCGACCCCGGCCAGCAGGCTCAAACTGGCGCTTTCGATGCAGAGGGCTTCAAAAATGCTGACCTGGCACTGAGCGAAGCCCAAGTTCTGGAAAACATCCAGGCTGTTCAGCGCCGCCAGAACCTTGCGACGTCACCGTCACTGACGGATTTCACCACTTATGACAACAAGGGCAACCGCGTGCCGGCCAAGGCTGCCTATAAAAAAGATGCCCTGGCCGCCACACGCATCCACCTGGACGTGGAGATGGAGACCGGCACCGGCAAGACCTACTGCTACATCAAGACCATCTTTGAAATGAACAAACGCTATGGCTGGAGCAAGTTCATCATTATGGTGCCTTCCATCGCCATCCGCGAGGGCGTCTATAAGTCGCTGCAGATTACAGCCGAACATTTCACCGAAAGCTACGGCAAAAAGGCGCGGTTCTTCATCTACAACTCCAAGCGGCTGCATGAGTTGGAGAGTTTCTCTTCCGACGCCGGCATCAATGTGATGATCATGAACATCCAGGCTTTCAACGCCCGGGGCGCCGATAACAGACGCATCTATGATGAGCTCGATGACTTTCAGTCACGCAAACCCATCGACGTGATTGCCGCCAACCGGCCAATTCTGATTCTGGATGAGCCGCAGAAGATGGAAGGTAAAGCCACTATGGAGGCTCTACCCCAATTCAAGCCGCTGGCGATCCTCCGCTATTCTGCAACTCACCGCACTCAGCATAACCGCATTCACCGCCTGGATGCGCTGGACGCCTACAACCAGAAGCTGGTCAAAAAGATCGCTGTGCGCGGTATCCAGACACGCGGCCTGGCCGGCACCAACGCCTACTTGTATCTGGAAGGTATCGACATCTCAAAGGATGCACCGGTTGCCCGCATAGAGCTGGAAGTAAAGCTCAAATCCGGCGAGATCAAGCGCCAGATCAGGCGTCTTCGTTTTAAAGATGATCTGTTTGCGGAGTCTGGTGAGCTGGATCAATACCGTGACGGCTTCACCATCAGCCAGATTGACGCCACCAACGACACCGTGGAGTTCACCAATGGGCTGGTGCTCACGGCTGGAGAGGCCAGTGGCGACGTTTCCGAAGGCGATATCCGCCGTATTCAGATCCGCGAGACCATCAAGGCGCATCTGGATCGGGAAAAGCAGCTTTTTGCACAAGGCATCAAGGTACTGTCGTTGTTTTTTATCGACGAAGTAGCCAAATACCGTGACTACGACCAGGAAGATGACAATGGCGAATACGCCCGTATCTTTGAGGAAGAGTATCAGCTGCTGAAAAATGAATACCTGTCTGAACTGGCTATCGACAATCAGGCCTACCGCCAGTACCTGGAGAATATTGCCCCTGCTAGCACTCACAACGGGTACTTCGCCATTGATAAGAAGACCAAGCGCCTGAAAGATCCCGCTGTAGGGAAGCGGGCCGTCGACTCCGATGATGTGGACGCCTATGATCTGATTCTGAAAGATAAGGAACGCCTGCTATCCTTCCAGGAACCCACGCGGTTCATCTTCTCCCACTCGGCGCTGCGTGAGGGCTGGGACAACCCCAACGTGTTTATCATGTGCATGCTAAAGCACAGTGACAACGCGATTTCCCGTCGTCAGGAGGTGGGGCGCGGCCTGCGATTATCGGTAGATAAGCACGGCGACCGCATGGACAACCCGGCTGTGGTTCATGACATCAATGTACTGACAGTGATTGCCAGCGAGAGCTACAAAGATTTCGTTACTGGGCTACAGCAGGAAATCAGTGAAAACCTGAGTGCCCGGCCTCGTCAAGCAACTGAAGCCTATTTCACCGGCAAGCAACTAGCCACCGAACAAGGCACTGTCGAGGTCACACCCGCCATGGCCAAGCAGATTTACCGCTATCTGGTGAAGAACGACTATACCGACGACACAGACCAGATTGTCGATACTTACCACGATGCCAAGGCACAAGGCACCCTGGCAGACTTACCAGAGGACCTGAAGCCCTTCGGCGACCAGATCTTTGCCTTAATCGACACCGTGTTCAGCGAAGGCCAACTGCCCAAGATCGAGGATGGCCGCAAACCCAAGACCAACCCGCTCAATGCCAACTTCGACAAGAAAGAATTCCAGGCGCTGTGGCAGCGTATCAACCGCAAGGCGGTGTATCGCGTCGATTTTGACTCCGATGAACTGGTGCGTAAATGCATTGCGGCGTTGGACAAAGAGCTACGCGTAACGCCCCTGCAGTACACCGTACAGAAAGGCATTCAGCAGGATGGGTTGACCGACGACCAGTTGCGCAAGGGCGACGGCTTCAAAGTCGAAGAAACGGCTACCGAATACGGAGACTCCATCCACTCGCGGGTCCGGTATGACCTATTAGGCAAGGTGGCCGAAAATGCCCATCTGACCCGTGCGACTGCTGCCAGCATTCTGCAAGGCATTCAGTCAGCTGTGTTCAATCAATTCCGCCAGAACCCGGAGCACTTCATTGCCGAGGCATCACGGCTAATCACCGAACAAAAAGCGGCAATGGTCATTGAGCGCCTGGCCTACGACGAAGTCGATGAACGCTACGATGTGGATATCTTCACCGCCAACCAGACCGGCCAGGACTTCTCCCGCGCTACGGAAAAGCTGAAGAACCACGTATACGACTACGCGATTACGGATTCGGATGTCGAGCGCCGCTTCGTGAAGGAGCTGGATACCAGCAGTGAAGTAGTGGTTTACGCCAAGCTGCCGAGAGGCTTTTTAATCCCCACCCCCGTGGGCGATTACAATCCCGACTGGGCGATTTCCTTCCAGGCTAACAACATCAAGCACATCTACTTTGTCGCTGAGACCAAAGGCACGATGTCTTCCATGAAGCTGCGCGAAATCGAAAAGACCAAGATCGAATGTGCAAGAAAGTTTTTCGATGAGATCAACCTGAAGGTCAATCAGGATAAGGTGAAGTATGACGTGGTAACGGACTACGCGAAGCTGATGGACGTTGTCGGGGCGGCTACGACGCAGTTATAAACTGGAGCCATGAGGTGGAGAGCGCAAATTTCGCTCTTCGGCTGGCCCTGCCACCATCGGTCAAAGCAGGTGCGGGGGCCTCTCTGAGGTCCGGGCGAGCGCCAGGGCTTCGTTTAACACCTTGATGATCTCTTCAATCTTCTGCTGCAGATCAGCACACTGCTTGGGCGTAATGCGGTTGACTGGAATATTGCCAAATTCAGGCAGAATGTCGTTGTCGAGATATCTGCGGATTTGTTTAGCGGTGCTCTCGGCATAGCCTTCATCCAGTTTCTGGTTGTACCATTATTCGCCTGACTCAGAAAAAGGATGCTGGACGATCTCAACTGATTGATAATAAATTGGTTTACGATGATACTGGGAGGTACAAGAGGTTCAGTTTGGAGCGGGTGATGGGAATCGAACCCACGTATGCAGCTTGGGAAGCTGCCGTTCTGCCATTGAACTACACCCGCACAGTCGATGACCGTGAGAACACGATAAGCGCTCTGCGCGCCTGGAAGCAAGCCATCTGTCTGGAGTTTGAATGGCCTCCACCCTGACCCTGATTGGCGCATTGATGCTGGTCATCAGTATTTTGCTCAGCCCGCTGTCCAGCCGGTTGGGCGTGCCAGTGCTTTTGATCTTCCTCGTGGTCGGCATGATGATGGGGGAAGACGGCCCCGGCGGCATCCTGTTCGACAACTTTGAGCTGGCGTTCCTGATCGCCAATCTGGCTCTCGGCGTGATCCTGCTTGACGGCGGCATGCGCACCCGGGCCCAGACGTTTCGGGTGGGATTACGCCCGGCGCTGATGCTGGCATCCTTCGGGGTGGCTCTGACCGCTGCCGGCGCCGGACTTGTAGCCTGGTGGGTGTTCGACCTGCACTGGCTCGCTGCACTGCTGATCGGCGCTATTATTTCCTCCACCGATGCAGCGGCGGTTTTTTCCCTGCTACAGGGCCGCGGACTGCACCTGAATGAGCGAGTCAGTGCAACGCTTGAGATCGAATCGGGTAGCAACGACCCGATGGCGATTTTCCTGACTCTGATGCTGGTTACCATGATCGAAAACGGCGGTGCGTCTGAGAGCTGGATGGCGCTGCTTATGCTGGTAAAACAGTTCGGCATTGGCGGTGTTGTCGGTGTTGCGGGAGGCTTCGTCGTGGTAGAGCTGGCCAATCGGATCCGGCTTACCCCGTCGCTTTACCCGTTACTGGTCGTGGCAGCGGGTATCGTGGTGTTCTCCGGCACTAATGCCCTTGGCGGCAGTGGCTTCCTGGCGATTTACCTGACTGGCGTGGTCATTGGTAACCGGCCGGTTCGTATGATGCCGATGATACTGCAGGTCCATGACGGTCTGGCCTGGCTGGCCCAATTGTGCCTGTTCCTGATGCTGGGGCTGTTGGTCTCGCCCTCTGAACTTCTGCCCCTCGCCGGGGGCGGGCTGATACTGGCCTTTGCCCTGATTTTCGTTATCCGTCCCCTGGCGGTATTGATGACGCTCTGGCCATTCGGGTTTAACCGCCGCGAGCTGGGGTTCATCAGCTGGGTTGGTCTGCGTGGCGCCGTACCCATTGTGCTGGCTCTGTTTCCAGTGATTGCCGATCTGCCGTCGGCGCAGCTTATTTTTCACATAGCGTTCTTTATCGTACTGGTATCGCTGGTGGTTCAGGGGACCACCATGGCACCGCTGGCCCGCTGGCTGAGGCTGGAAATTCCGGCGGGAGAGGAACCCTACCGGCGGTTGCCCCTGGACGTGCCTGCCGCAGGCGATCATGAACTGATGCTGTTTCCACTGCGGGGCGAATCCTGGGAAATAGCGAGACCTCTGGGCCAGTTGCGGCTGCCCGACAACACGGCCCTGGCCGGTGTCTTCCGCAAGCGCGCCTGCCTGCCGCCGAGTCCCGATATGAATGTTTCGACAGGCGACGTGATTGCCATATTTGCCACGCCCGCCGTTGTGCCGGAGCTGGGCCGGGCATTGAGCGGCCGCCACACCCCTACCCATCTGGCAGAGCGGGCATTTTTCGGGGATTTCGTACTCAATGGTGATGCTCTGCTGGGTGACGTGGAGCAGGTGTACGGCATTGAGTTTGATGAGCTGCCGCCGGAGCTGTCCCTGGCGGAGTGCTTTGCCCGCCGCACCAAGGGTCACCCGGTCATCGGTGACAAAGTTGTACTGGGGCCGGTTACTCTGGTTGCCCGCGCCACAGAGGCAGACCGCGTGACCAAAGTCGGACTTAAAATGGAAAGCGGACAAAAATCATAACAAAACCCCACAAAACTTAGGCTCGATCCCTGGACACCTTTGCTATAACATGGAAAAAATTTAATTTATTAAGATCATGTCAATGAACAATACTTGCTCCACACCAATATCATCTCGTTTTCTGGCCCAATGGATAGTCCCGGGGGCGGTCCTGATATTGCTGTGGGCGATGTTTGGGGGCCGCCCGGTATTGGCCACGGAGCTGGCCATGCTGGCCCCCCTCGATGCTACCGGGGACCCACAAGTGAGTGAGGTGCTGGTCAGGAAACAAGAAAGGCGGATGTATCTAATGGCGGGTGATGAAGTTATCCGCAGTTATCGCATCGGGTTGGGCGATAACCCATCTGGCCACAAGCTATACGAAGGGGACGAACGTACGCCAGAAGGGGATTACACCCTGGACTGGCGTAATTCGAACAGCGATTTTTACAAATCAATTCATATTTCCTACCCCAATGAAGAAGACCTTGAGCTGGCCTCCGCCTGGGGGCTTAACCCCGGTGGCAGTATCATGATCCATGGCCTGCCCAACGGTGCCGAAGGCATGGGGTTCGCTTACCTGGGACTGGACTGGACCGATGGCTGCATCGCCGTCAGCAACGCAGAAATAGACGAGATCTGGCAACTGGTTACCGACGGCACACCGATCCGTATTCTGCCCTGATTCTTCGATTTCCCCCGCCCGGACTCGCCAGACCCTGCTTTTCCATTAAGTTGTCGTCATAAAACAAGTAATTTTACGTATCCCTGGTTAACATTTTCGTTCAGAGTGTCTTACACTGCATTACGAATCCGGTGGCTGTTCTGGCCGTCGGGCCCGCGTTGACTGGAAGTTTAATATTTAGACTTCTGAAAGCAGGATATAAGACGACCAATAAGGGGAATACAGAATGCGCAAGATTACACTCGCAGGGTTTGCAATGGCTATCGCACTGACCGCAGGTTGTGCATCAACCGAGCAAGACGCGATGGCTATGGACGACGCCAATGCAACCGCTATGTCTGCTGAGCAGACTGCTGAAAAAGCAATGACTAGCGCAAACAGCGCAAACAGCGCAGCTCGTTCTGCCCAGCAGACAGCTGACCAGGCTATGGCGCAAGCCAAGGCTGCCATGAAGGCTGCCAACGAAGCCAACGAGCGCGCCAAGCGCATGCTCGAGCGTTCCAGCCAGAAGTAAGGCTGAGTATCGCAATAGAAAGGCCGGCTATCGCCGGTCTTTTTATTGCCTGTAAGAAAAGTGTGAGTCTAGCCATCCTCGGTTTTTGGTTTACCGGACCCAGATTCAGTTTTGTTCACGAAAGTGGACATCATCTCGATCGGCAACGGGAACAGGATGGTGGATGAATTGTTATTATTGCTCATGTCCGCCAGCGTCTGCATATAGCGCAACTGCATAGCGCCGGAATTTCTGGACATCACATCAGCCGCTTCCACCAGTTTTTCCGATGCCTGCAGTTCGCCCTCGGCATGGATAACCTTGGCGCGGCGTTCGCGTTCGGCTTCGGCCTGGCGAGCCATGGCGCGTATCATCGAATCGTTCAGGTCAACGTGCTTGATTTCCACGTTCGCGACCTTTATCCCCCATTCTTCTGTCTGGGAGTCTATGATTTCCTGGATGTCTGAATTGAGTTTATCGCGCTCTGACAGCATCTCATCGAGATCGTGCTTACCCAAAACTGAACGTAAAGTCGTCTGCGCCAGTTGGCTGGTCGCTGAGCTAAAATCTTCAACCCGGATGATCGCCCGCTCCGGATCAATGACCCTGAAATAGAGCACGGCGTTAACCCGCACCGTCACGTTGTCTTTGGAAATGACGTCCTGGCTAGGCACATCGAGCGTAATGACTCGCAGATCGACACGCACTATCTGTTGAATTCCGGGGATGATAATGATCAGGCCCGGACCCTTTACACCCTGAAATCGCCCCAGGAAAAACACAACGCCTCGCTGGTATTCCGGCAGAATCTTGAGCGACGCGCCCAGAATCAACAGTAAAACAACGATTGGTACGATAAAGGGAATCAGTTCACCTAAGTTCATAGCTCCTCCTCGGTCTTTTTTTAGCCCCTGCCATGACTCGGTCAACCCTCACGGCTGTGGCTCTTTAGCGGGCTGAATGCCCACATGCACAGTCAGTCCCTCGATCGAGTGAACGTGCAGATGATCCCCGGTCTTTACCTCTGACTCGCTGACGGCGTTCCAGCGCTCGCCGTTCAGTCGAACATGCCCGGCGAAACCATCCTTACGCTGACTGAAATCATCCAGAGCGACAACTGCCTCCCTGATCATCTGTTCGGCCCCGCTAACTGGCTGCTTGCGGCGCAATCCGATGAATCGAACCACTGTCCATAATATGAAACCGGCAGCCACAGCGGCAGTCCCACCAATGGTGGGCAGCGAAATATCCTGGTGGCTGCCATCCATCAGAATGATCGAGCCTGTTACGAACGCCACGATGCCGCCAATACCCAGAATGCCAAAACTGGGCACGAAGGCTTCTCCAACGATAAATGCCAGCCCAAGCAGAATGAGTGCCAGCCCGGCGTAATTGACAGAAAGCACCTGGAAAGCGAACAACGCCAGAACCAGACAGATGGCACCGATGACACCGGGAAAGCCAGCGCCGGGGTTAGCCAGCTCGAAAATGATGCCGTAAAAACCGATGATCATCAGAAAGTAGGCGACGTTGGGGTTCGTGATCACCGAGAGCAGTTTTGTACGCCAGTCCGGATCACTCCGTTGCAGCTCAATATTTGCAGTGTCCAGGGTACGTTCACCTCCTCTCATGATCACGATGCGGCCATCGACTTTCTCCATCAGCTCCGGCAGGCTGCCAGCCACAACGTCCACAACACTCTTCGCCAGCGCGTCGTCGGCGTTAAGATTGACGGCCTCCCGCACCGCTTCTTCAGCCCAGTCTGCATTCCGGCCGTGGCGCTCCGCCAGGCTGCGGATATAGCTCACTGCATCCTCCAGAACCTTGCGCTCCATGGCGGTTCCGCCCCTGCGCTTTTCGGTGATTTCACCGGTGTTACTGGGTTCGGTGGCACCGGATTGGGTCTCCGTCTCCGCTCCAGCCTCTGGCGCGGCCTGGTCCTGCCCGCCATCGTCCTTGGGCTGTGGCTCATCCATGCCGGGTATGCCGCCCATCTGGACCGGCGTGGCTGACCCGAGATGGGTGGCCGGTGCCATTGCGGCAACGTGACTCCCATACAAAATATAAGTGCCAGCGCTTGCTGCCCTTGCCCCGGCGGGAGACACCCAGGTCACAACCGGCACATCGGACGCCAGCATCTTCTTGATGATACTGCGTGTGGATTCCATCAGGCCGCCCGGCGTGTCCATGCGGATCACCACCAACTCGGCGCCTTCTGATTCTGCCTGCTCTATGCCGCGGACCAGATAATCCATGGTGGCAGGACCGATTGGCCCGTCAATCGTCAGAACACGACCGGTGGGAACCTCTGGTTGTTGGGCATTAACACCCTGATTGATCGATCCGAGAAAAAGCGTCAGACCCGCGAGTGCGAGGGTCAGCCAAAGGCAGAGGCGTCGTGCGCGCCTGGCATGGTCTGGTAGGGTGTTCAGATTCAAGGGCATCTATACTCCCGCCACGGTTTCCGATTCCATCGCTAAATCATAGCGGACAGATCGATCAATTACCGTATTGTCGAGAAGACACGAAAAAAGCAAAGAAGTTTCAGAACCAGAGTTGCTGGGGAATACCTTTGCCGTCGGGGGTACTGCGGTCGGGGCGGGCACTTTCTGCGGCAACGCGGGTCAGTTGCTCACCGATCATGTGGGGCAGCCCATCCGCCAGGTCGACAGCCCGCTCGATCGCACTGCGCTTAACTTCCACACCGGGGCGCTGCTCACGGAATATTTCAACCTTCCCGGATACTGCCTGCCAGAGCGCCTCACGATCTTCAGCGCTGTAGTCTTCTTGCGGGCGATGCACTTCAAGCCAGACTTCATTGCCACGCATGCCGATTTTCACCGGCTCGCGGATGACACGCACCGACGTACCTTTACTGACTTCGTAAACAAATCTGGAAATATCTTCGTTGTACATCCGGAAACAGCCGTGACTGACCTGCATGCCAACGCCGAACAGTTTGTTGGTGCCATGAATCAGGTAGCCTCTTTCACTGAGCATCAGGGCGTGAGAGCCCAACGGGTTGCCAGGCCCGGGCGGGATCATCCTGGGCAAGTATTCGCCCATGGCTTCATATTCGGCGCGAATGCTTTCCGGTGGATACCAGGCCGGCGACTCAAGAGCCATGGTCACCTTGGCGTCGGTCAGGGGCGACGGGTTATCCTCAGTACCAACACCCACCGGATACACCTGCACACCGGAATCGGTGAAGTAATACAGCCGGTATTCCGCCAGATTGATCACGATACCTTTGCGCTCTACATCCGGCAGCACGTAGCGGCGGGGCACGGTGATGGTGGTGCCTTCGCCGGGCAGCCAGGGGTCGACGGAAGGGTTGGCCTTGACCAACTCCAGATAACCCAGACTATTCTGGTTACCGATGGCTGCAAAGGTGTCGTCATAACTTGTGGTCATAACCGACAGTCGCCCGGCAAGGTCTCCTTCAACAGGAAAAACCGGCACACGGGGATGACTACGGTCAACTTCCTGCTCGGGCTGCAGGTCAGAACCAGCTAACACACCTGAGCCGAAAGTCATCAGCCCCGTCAGTAATCCTGCGGTCAGTAATTTATTTGCCATACAACGGTTCCATATACTGCATCTATTCACATCATAACCGGTCTGCTCACCGGCAGCATAGCGCGGGCTAGTCTCGCATCTTCCAGACCGGTATGGCTGCCACCGCCACAAACGCCGCCACCATCCACCAGGCCGAATGAAAGGCGCCAATCGTAGGCACGCCCCCACTGTGTTCACCGAATTCAATGGTGAGAGCAACCGCGTTGACCCCGAAGGCGCCGCCGAGCTGGCGGGTAAAATTGATGGTGCTCGAACCCGCTCCCAGTTCATGGGCCTCAAGTGGATTGAGTGCGCCAATAGACAGCGCCGGCAGCATAAAACCCAGGCCAATCCGACCAAACACGGTCCAGAGCGCAAGCCACCCGAACGCCATAGTGACATCAGACACCGCGAAGAGGGTGGCTGACAATGCGAACATTCCGATACCAAACAGCACCAGACTGCGAGCGCTGCGCTTGTCCGCCAGCCGACCCGCAATGGGGAAGGTCATGCCCAGAACCAGCCCTGCCGGTAACATCAGCAGCCCGGCCTCGGTGGCGGAAAACTCAAGGGCTGTCTGCACGAACAGAGGCACAAGATAGGTGGAACCAAACAGCGCCAGCCCCAGAGCTCCGGCACCCAGGTTGGCGAACAGGAAACTCCGCCGTTTGAAAAGACCAACATTCAGCAACGGATGCGGTGTACGGCGTTCCCGGCGCACAAACAGAGTCAGCAACACCAGTGCAATCGTGCCTTCAGCGGCCACCCATAAACCATCAGCCACGACATGCTGCAGCCGGTTCAGCGCATCCAGGCTCAGGCCGATAGTCATACCAAGCATCACAAGGCCGGGCAGATCAAAGCGGTAGGGTTCGGGGCGGGATGGCGGAAGGGGCAGAAAGCGCCAGGCCATAAACACCCCCAGCAGGGTCACCGGGACCGGCGCAAACATGACATAACGCCAGTCGAGCTGGTCCACCAGAAACCCGCCCAGAACCGGCCCCAGTGCGGGCGCAAGGATCACGCCCATGCCATAGATGCCCATGGCTTGCCCCCGGCGATGGCGGGGGAAAATACGGAATACCAGATACATGCCCATAGGCTGCATAAGGCCCGCCAGCGCGCCCTGACCAATCCTTGCCAGAATCAGCAGCTCGGGGCTGTCGGCAAATCCGCCCAGTACAGACACCACGCTGAACAGGGCCATAGCAGTACCCAGGGTGGTACGCAGGCCAACGTGATCCAGCAACCAGCTGCTTGCCAGCATGGTGGTGGTCATGGCGGCAATAAAACCCGTGGCCAGCCAGTGCACCTGGCCCTGACGGATACCGAACTCGATCATTATGTCGTGCAATGCAACGTTGACGACCGTAGCACTGAGCACCGTAGCCATGGTGCCCAGCATCACTGTGGCAACAGCCAGCCAGCGCCAGCGCTCACCGTATCGGGCCCTGAGGCCTTCTACCGTATTGTCATTCGCGCTCATGGTTCTGCGACTTCCGGAAAGAAGGGGTTGGGTTTATCGCTGGCGTTCGGCGTTATCCAGAATCTTATGGAAAATCTTGATGGCATCGCCAATGGCTTCATCACTTACGCCATCCAGCATTTCTTCGCGCAGCTCCGCCGCGCGATCGTTCAGCACATTCATAAATGAGGTGCCGGCGTCTGTCAGGTGAAGCCGGCGGGCGCGGCGGTCCTTGGGGCAGGGGCGGCGCTCAATCAGATTTTGCTGCTCCAGGCTATCGAGCAAACGCACAAGAGTCGGATTCTCTATCGCCATCAGCCGCGCCAGCTCACGCTGGGTCAAGCCTTCGCCGCCTTTTTGCAGGTAAACCATAGTGGTCCACCGGGCCTGGGTCACACCCAGATCCTTCAGGCGCTCATCCAGCAATTTGCGCCAGCGGCGGGTAACCCGGGCAACGGCAAACGGGAATTCATCTCTCATGTCTGAAACTCCAGTACTATAAGTCACTAATAGTAAGCTAATAGTTTCCAGATGAACAGATTCGATTCCGCAAACAAACCCGTGAATACCGAAAGAAAACAGGCTAGGCAGGGCGCCCTGATTCCGGATTTTGATCAGGACTCTGAGGCGGAGGCGTTTCATGGGACTCATGAAAACCCTCATTCCGAGGGTCAATCTCGGTAAGCACCGCAGAGCTCTCAGGCATGGCAGGGACAAAGTGTTCCTGATCTGCAACGGGAACATCCAGAGTACTGGCAATACGGTAACCTGTAGCCACTGCAAGCAGAAGCAGGAAACCGGCGTTACCTATAAACAGCCCCTGCGGCCCCAGAACGGCCACCAGTTGCGCCATCACAATCGGACCGATAACGCTGCCAATACCGTAGCTGAGCAGCAGCGTTGCGCTGGCCGCGACAATACGATTACTTGCCATGCGGTCATTGGTAATCGCCACTGCAATCGGGTAAAGCGTGGCCGAGAGTCCGGTAAACAGCCCCACCAGCAATGTCAGCAACCACAAGCGGTCGGCGCCAAAAAACACGACTCCGCCAGCCGCCGCGGCCGCCGTCAACGCGACCCAGTACATCACCCGGCGACGGTCGAAACGGTCACACAATCGGCCCAACGGCCAGGCGAGAATCATCGCAGCGACGATGGCGCTGGCCATAAAGGTGGATACCCGGCTGATCTCTAACCCGATCAACGTAGCGTAAACCGGGCCCAGGGCGTAAAACGAGCCAATCAGCACGCCACAAATCAATGCCCCAGAAACCCCGGTAAAAGACTCCCGCGCCAGGGTAAAGAATGATAACCGCTCGATAACGCCAACCTCGGGGGCTTCCATGCGGGTCAAGGCCAGCGGGATTAACGCAACGGTCAACAATACAGCCGCCAGTGAAAACGGAATAAAGGAAGACGGCTCTCCCACGTTGATCAGCAACTGTCCGCCAGCCACTGATGAGTAGAAAACAATCTGGTAGATCGCGAACAGGGTGCCGCGATTAGTGTTGGTCGCCCGGCTGCTGAACCAGCTTTCAATGACCACCAGCACACAGGCCACACTGAAACCGGAGAGCGCCCGCAACAGGGCCCAGAAAGGCTCGGACACGGCCATGGGGTAGAGCAGTGAGCACACCGCCGCCATAGCCGCCATGGCCGCAAACGTACGGATATGACCGACTCGGCTGATAATCCGGTGAACGTAAAGCGTACCCAGCACAAAACCGATGGAATAGCAGACCAGAATCCAGCCGATAATGTCCGCCGACACGGATTCCATGCTCAGGCGCACGCCGAGCAGGGTCATCAGGAAAGCGTTGCCGCTGACCAGCAGAACAATACTGAGAATAAGGGCAGAAAGTGAAGTGACCATACGGGTCATCAGTCAGGCTCCGGGGCTCGGCAGGTGGCGGGAAAAGGTTAAAAATAGCAAAGCGGCGCCGGACGCTGAATATCACGCGAATTAAAGCATCAAGGCCGCTTCCGCGCCACTGCTCAGTAATAAGCATTTGCCGAAACGCCTGTCAGCACTTGCGACGACAAAATGAATACTGGATTTAACATTATTTTACATCAAGCTGACGTAACACACGCCTAAGACGATCGGAGGTAACATGATCCCATCGGGCTGCAGGCATGGACACTGCAAGTCCTTGAAATGATGTAAATAATTTAGTGCAATTCACGCTAACCACGAGCATCTGGTTATGAAAAAAACGGACTGGCCCATTCGCTGGGATCTTTTGCTCCGCTACCGGCTGATAGAAATCATTGCCTTGTGGGAAGGACGACTCACCACAAACCATATCTGCCATAGCTTTGGCATCGGACGCCAGCAAGCTTCAAAAGACATCAATACCTACCTCAGAGAGCTGGCACCGGGGAATCTTGTGTATGACCGGCACCTGAAAGGCTATGTTCCCTCTGACCACTTCGAGCCGAAGGTGACCACCGGTCAGACCTCGGAATATCAGGACTTGCTGGCCCGGCAGGACAGCCTCAGCAACACGTTCGAATCCCTTGATCTGAGCGGATCTGAAAGCACCATATTGCGCGGCCCGCAGCGGGTCGTCCGGCCCGAGGTTATGCGCGCTGCCGTAGCAGCAACCCGCCAGGGGCGGGTTCTGAAAGCCGACTATGCCTCCCTGAGCCCCGCCCGCACTCAGCAGCAAACGCTAGAGCCGCATACGCTGGTCTGTGTCGGAAACAGCTGGCATTTGCGGGCCTGGTGCGACAAAAACCGTGAGTTCCGCGATTTTGCTCTGAGCCGTTTCCGCGGCACACCCTCCGTTTTGCGCCAGAAGAGCCGTAATACTCGGCTGCAGGATGACGAGTGGAACCGCCAGACTACTATTGTGCTGATGCCTGACAGCCGGTTAAACGCCGATCAACAGGAGATCATCGCAGCCGACTACGGCATGCATGACCATCGCCTGGAACTCAACACCCGTGCCGCTCTGGCGCCTTACCTGTTGTCACGTATGGGGCTGGGCCTGGATCATCAGCATCCAGACCCAATGACACAACAGCTGGAACTGGTCAACGAAGCGCAGCTTGGCATTGCCGAGTCAGCCCGGGAGCGGGCCATCAAAGCCGTGGCGGGGCTGAACTAGTCATCGCGGTAACTGACCGTCTGGTAGCAGCCCTGCTGGTCAGCCTGATGGCGCTGTCCGGCAATCTTTACGCCCGTTGCGGCTCTGACGCCCTGAAACTGTCAGAGGTGCAGGGTTCGGGTGAATTCTCGCCATTGGTCGGCCAGACCGTTACGGTGGAAGGGATTATCACTCTGGATTCCCGCCACCCCGGCGGCTGGCGCGGATTTTACCTGCAACAGGCGGACGGGGAAGCCGACGACCAGTCACAAACCTCCGATGCCCTGTTTATCTACACCGATCGTTCCGGTGGTGATGCGGGTTCGCGGGTTCGAGTGACTGGCCAAGTCAAGGAATACCACGGCCTGACGGAGCTGACCCGGGTGTCTGACCTGACCGTTTGTGGCGCCGGCAGGCTCCCGCAAGCCGCCCCCGTTCAACTGCCCTGGCCAGACCGGAAGCTTCCGGAACACCTCGAAAACATGCGGGTTACGCTAACCGGGCCACTGACGTTGATCGGGCACTATTCGTTTGCGCGATATGGCGAGCTTATTCTGGCAGACCGTCCCCAGATCACCCCCACGGAACTACTGCCACCGGGCCCGGCTGCGCGTGGGATGGCGGATCAGCAATTATTGAACCGCCTGTACCTGGACGACGGCCGCAGCGCCCGCAACCCCGAACCCCTGCCCTGGCCTGCGTCACGACTGGCGAAGGGTGAATCGATCCGGGCGGGCGACCGGCTCAGCGGGCTGACCGGCATTCTCGATTTCCGGTTCGGCCACTGGCGCCTTCAGCCCACCCGCGAACCGCAGATTTCTGAGCGCAACCCCCGGCCGGAACCACCTCCCAGATCACCCTCGGCAACGCTGCGGGTGGTTACGTTTAACCTAGGCAATTTTTTCAACGGCGACGGCAATGGCAACGGGTTTGCGGACAGTCGTGGCGCCCGCAGTGAGCAGCAGCTGGCGGCACAGACCTCCCGACTGATTGCCACTCTGACAGCCATGGATGCGGATGTTATTGCCGCTGTCGAGATGGAAAATGACGATTACGGTGACACCAGCGCCATCGCGAATCTGGCTGCCGCACTGGGCCCTGACTGGCGCTTCGTCGCCACCCCCGGAGCCACCGGCACGGACGCCATTCGCACCGACCTGCTTTACCGCGCCGACCGGGTGCGGACTTTAGGCCAGCCCCTGCGATTGACCGGAAGCACCCTCGGCTACAGGGGCCGCCCGCCCGTCGCCCAGCTTTTCCAGCCCATCACAGGACCGCAGCAGGCCAGCGTGAGAATCGTGGTGCCGCACTTCAAATCCAAAGCCTGTGGCGGTGCAAAAGGTGCCAACAAGGATCAGCAAGACGGTCAGGGATGTTACGCCCAGCGTCGAACCGAAGCCGCAGACGCCCTGGCAGACTGGCTGGCTTCACTGCCGGAACCGGAGAATGTTGCCGGTGCCTTTGCTGGCACTTTTGCTGGCACTCCTGCAGGCACTCTTGCAGGCACTCTGGTCACCGGCGACCTGAACAGCTACGCCCGGGAGTGGCCGATCCGGCGTCTGGAAAACGCCGGACTGACCAACCTTATCCGTGCCCGCCATGACTGCAGCCCAAACGACTGCGCCCAGACCACCTACCGCTATCAGGGGCGACCGGGCAGCCTGGATTACAGCATGGGCTCAGAACCGCTGCTTGAACGGGTGGTAGATGCCGGGGTCTGGCAGATCAACGCCGCCGAATTCCCGGCCATCGGCTATCAGGGCCCGGTAGCGGTGCCTGCTGACACGCCCTGGCGCTCGTCGGACCATGATCCCATCTACACCGATCTGGCTCTCTGAGCGCCTCTCCTTGCCACTCAGTTGGCCCGCTTAACCCGTTGACCTGTCATCTATGTCATGGGGTCTGTGCTGCTATCGCGTCATACTGACCGACAAGTGGTTTCCCCGATGAACAATAACATCACAGTGAGAATACCCATGTCCGCCTTAGCGACCGGCAAACAGGATCTTGGTCTGCCTGCCATCTATCTGCACCTTCTGGCCGAACTGCTAGAGAGCATCGGTATCGATGAGCAGGCTCTGCTGGTCAGGGTCGGGCTGGACCCGGCAAGGCTCAGCTCCGTGGATTTGCGCGTCAGCCAGGCGCAGGCCAATGAATTCGTGACCCGGGCGGTGATTGAAAGCGGCGAGCCGGGCCTGGGTATACTGCTGGCACGAAAACTTGAACTGCCCTTGCATGGGGCGCTGGGCACAGCGGTGATGAGCAGCCACTCCCTGGCCGACGTGATGAATCTGGTGACCCGCTTCCTGACACTCAGAGCCCCTTATCTGTCCGTTAATCAATCCCACAACAACGATCAAGCGCTGTTTGTCATCACCAGTGATCTGGACGCCGGTTCGCTGAGTCAGTTTGTCCTGGACGCCGTGCTCTATGGCTTCGCCTCGATGGGCGAGCAGCTTACCGGGGCGACGGTTACCGGTGCCAGGATTCTGCGGCGCGGCCCGGAGCCTGCCTATTTTCATCGCTTCCGTCGGGCAATCCCCCTGCCCGTGGCATTCGGAGCGACAGACGACGCGATTGCGATTCCGATGCAAGAGCTGCAGAGCAGCATCCGGTTTTCAGACCAACAGCTCGCCGCTTCATCCGAAGCCCAATGCGAGGCGGCCCTGAGCGAACTGACCCGGGATGCCGGCTTTGCCAGCAGAGTGCGGCGCGTTATTGAAGCCAGCCATCCCTTCCCGCCGAGACTGTCGCGGGCGGCCAGCACCCTGTTTGTGTCGGAGCGGACGCTCAAGCGCCGATTGCAGGGGGAGAACATCAGCTTCCAGGCTCTGGTAGACGAAGTCCGCCTGCAACGGGCCAGGGAACTGCTGACAAACACGTCGATGAACCTGGGGCAGATTGCAGACACACTGGGTTATGCCGATGCCGCCAACTTTACCCGGGCATTCAAGCGCTGGGTGGCCCAGAGCCCGAGCCAGTTCAGGGCTCAGGCGTTCAATCTATGCCAATGATCTTGTGCATCTGCAAGGTCAGGCGCCAGCGGGGATTGGCCAGGCAGTAGTTCGTCGCTTTGCGGGTGTTGCTCTGCTTGACCCGATCGCTGCTCTGGCCGTTAGTTAGCGTTGGGGACGCCATGGGCGAGAGGAAAAAATGGGTCGCGTTCATTGCGGTGAACCGCTCAGGCATCGCCAGCGGTTGCGGATACACCAGTTTCAGCTCGTCGCACCGTTCAATCACCACCGCTGCGTTCGCTTTCGGGCTGACACACAACCAGTCGACTCCCGGGGGCGCAGGCAGCGTGCCATTGGTTTCCACACCGACTTCAAAGCCAGCGTCGTGAAAGGCATCCACCATCGCTTTATCAAGCTGCAGCAACGGTTCACCGCCGGTGCAGACCACATAGGGCCTGCCCGGCTGATCGGGCCAGAGGTTTTTAATGTGCGCGGCCAGGGATTCCGGGGTTTCAAAGCGGCCGCCATTCTGGCCGTCGGTGCCAACGAAATCCGTATCGCAGAAATCGCAGACAGAGCCAGCCCGGTCTTTTTCCCGGCCGGTCCAGAGGTTGCATTTACTGAAGCGACAGAACACTGCGGCCCGCCCGGCCTGGGCGCCTTCGCCCTGCAACGTGTAAAACGCCTCTTTAACCTGATACATCAGCCTGGCACCTCATAGGGCAAAGGGTCAGTCACACCGTTGGTGGCAAACGCCTCAAGCCGTTCCACGCAAGAACCACAGCGCCCGCAGGCTCGCTCGCGGCCGTTGTAGCAGGTCCAGCTCTGGCCGTAGTCCAGGCCAAGCTTCAGGCCTTCCGCCAGAATACCGCCCTTATCCGACCCCATGAACGGAGCCTCAATGGCAACGGGCTGGTAATTGGCAACGCGGCAGACGGCGTCCATTTTTTCCACGAATTCCGGGCGACAGTCAGGGTAGATGGCATGATCTCCACCGTGGGCGCCATACCACACGGCCTCGGCTCCTGCAGTGACGGCATAACCGGTGGCCAGGGACAACAGGATCATGTTGCGATTGGGCACCACCGTCGCCTTCATGCTGTCTTCTTCGTAATGGCCTTCAGGCACTGCCAGTTCCGACGTCAGCGCCGAACCGGCCATGACCGCACTCAGGGAGCGGATATCAACCACCTTGTGGGGAATCGACAGCGACTGACAAACCGCTCGCGCGTAATCCAGTTCGCGCACATGGCGCTGGCCATAATCGAACGACAGGGCATGAACATTCAGGCCCTGAGCCAATGCCCGGTGAAGCAGGGTAAAGGAGTCCATACCCCCGGAGTAAATCACTACAACGGTTCTGGTCATCATTCCATTCCGGTTATTGCGCATCGTCAGGCCAAACGGCCCGCTTTTATAATGGATGCACATATTGTAACAGCGGAATGCCAGGATGAATTCGCGTCTGGTCAAACGGGCAGTTAAACTCTATTCACGGCACATCAACCATTAATAATAAAATGACAATGACCAACTATCCGGCCTTTATCGATTTCGAGGCATCCAGCCTTGATCTCATTGCCAGCTACCCGATTGAGGTGGGCATCTGCATGCCCGACGGTCAGTTGCACAGCTGGTTGATTCAGCCTCACGTGCTCTGGCTGGACTGGTCAGAGAGTGCCGAAAAGATTCACGGCATCTCCCCCGACAGGCTCAAGAAAGAAGGCACGCCGATTTCTGAAGTAACCGCCGCCCTGAATGAGTTGCTGACTGGCCGGATATTCTGCGACGCCTGGGCGTTCGACAGCTTCTGGCTTCACCGTTTGTTCAAAACCGCCAATGTTCGCCCGAAGTTTCAGATCGAGTCCATCTCGATGCTGCTGGATGCAGAGCAGATCGAGCACTGGTCCGAATTCCGTCAGGTGGTCATTGGTAAACTGGGCCTGCCGGTTCACCGCGCCGCCAACGACGCCATGATCCTGCATAAAACCTGGGAAGAAATCATGGGGCCGGATGCACGGTCGTATTTTTCAAAGTCGTAGATTCACCCCCTTGGAAACACTGGGTCTGAACCTTAGTGTTTGCGGTTCAGACCCGTGATTATATCGCCCTCGCCACCGTGAACCATCACATAGTTATTAACTACGTCGTGAATCTTTTCCTGTGAATAGGGTTTGACCACATAACCGTTGGCGCCAGCGCTGATGGCTTTCTGAATGCTTTCGATGGAATCGTCGGCGGTCACCAGGACAATATGCTGGTCTTTGCGAGCGGCCTTGAACTCTTCCATCAGTTCGTGACCATCGGCATCCGGCAACCCCAGATCAAGCAGGATGATCTGGAAACAGCTCTCGCCGAATGCCTTGCGGGCCCCGGCTGCGTCCTCACGGGCCAGAACCTGGCTGGCACCGGCCTGATAGAGCATATCAACCAGCCGTTCCTGCATGACCGGCTCATCTTCAACCACCAGAATCTTTAACTCACTCATAACCTGACTCCATAAAGTGTCCAACCGACTGCTTTCCCATTGGCTTTATGGGCTTCAGCCGGGCCCACTGCCACCCCGTCGGGGAATGGCCAGCGGCTCGTTCTGCGGTGCGACAGTCGCCGCGGGCCCTGTCTCATCATAAGCTTGATCAGCCGATGACATCGACATAGCTGCCTCGTCAGACCGTGTGAGGATATTACTGATACTGACCGCTGTCGTGTAGAGCGAAATGGCAATAATCAGCAACACCGGCTGCACAAAGGCAACGAACCCGGGCAGTTCACTGTTGCCCGCAATGCTGAGCATCAGAATGATGGCGGGGCCCAGAACCACAAACATGGTCAACGCGATAAAAAACACGATCCGTTCTTTGTAGCGGCCGAGGTCGCGGTTGGTCACCAGCCCCAGCACGAATTTACCAATCGCCAGCCCCGCCAGAATCGCCGCGGCTACACTGAGGTCCGAGTGCATCAGTGTTTCGTAGAGCTCGCCGTCCCACAGCCGCTGCATGCTGATGACCAGGAACGGGAAGAGAACAAACAGGATATCGGCATAAGTACCATACATCACACTCAGTGACTGTTGCTCGCGCTGTGTTGGCTGTTCACTCATTTCTCGGGTTTCCTGTAGTTGGATCCTGCATCGGGAGTTATCCCGGTCTCGCTTCATGCCCCTGCAAGGCCTGGTCAATCATGTCGTTCAACGGTTTAAGCTCGGCGAATACCCGCTCCCAATCGGGAGGCTCTGGCTTCAGGCAGGCTTCGAGCTTTCCAGCCTGACGGGTCATCTCAGGGTAGCCCATGGCCCCGGCGGTGCCCTTGACCTGGTGGGCTTCGACTTTCAGGGCCTCCCGGTTCCGGTCGGCGCCAGCGGTGTTCATGGTCTTTTTGCGGGCGCCCAACCCGTCCAGAAACTGTTCAGCCAGATGGGCCATATCCTGATCCTGACTGTCGGCGGTATCGTCCTCCGTTTGTACGGCAGCCCCGGTACGCTCGACAAGGTACCGCCGCAGCATGGCCAGCAGGTGGCCCCGGTCGATAGGCTTGTTCAGCACGCCGTCACATCCGGCCGCCAGCAGCGCCTCGGTTTCTGACTGGTCACCGGCGGTGAACGCAACGATCGGGCGTCTGAAGCCGGTCTGACGGAGCAGTTGAGTCGCCTCAACACCATCCAGTCCCGGCATATGGCGGTCCATCAGCACAAGCTGGACAGAGTCGGATAGGGCCGCACGCACGGCATCATCACCGCTGGGCACTGTAATCACCGTAAGGCCCAGACCCTGGAGCATGCGCTCGACCAGGCGGCTGTTGTTTTCGTTATCCTCCGCCACCAGCACCGAACCCCTGAAACACAGGGCCTCCGTCTGTGCCCAGCCATCATGCTCAGGGTCAGCATCAAGATAGCGGCCCAGCACCTCGTAAAAACGTTGTTTATCGATCGGTTTGGCAAGGTGGTCATTACAGCCGGCCAACCGGTAATCGGCAATATCCTCGGCCATCACATTCGCGGTCAGGGCAATCACCGGAGTGTTCACACCGGCTTCACGTAACGCCGCCGTGGCGTCCCGCCCGTTCATCACCGGCATCTGGATGTCCATAAGGATAAGGTCGAACGATTCTTTCAAAGCGATTTCCAACGCCTCGGCCCCGTTGCCCACATAAACCATTTCAGCGCCGGTGCGGCCAACAAGTAACGACACCAACCGGCGATTCACATCGTTATCCTCGGCGCAAAGAATTCGCCCGGAAAGCCGGGGCGCAACCACCATCGGAATCTGGCGACGGCGCTGGGACAGTTCCGATGCATCCCGCAGGAAGTGAACCGATTCCACCGGCCCGGTATCGATAGACACTTCAAACTCGCTGCCTTCACCGTAGGTGCTGGTCACCAGGATTTCTCCGCCCAAGAGCTCTGCCAGCCGACGGGAAATATTCAGGCCAAGACCGGTACCCCCGTATTGCCGGGCAATGGCCGGGCTGGCCTGGGCGAAAGGATCGAACAACCGGTTCAGCTGTTCCGGCTTCATGCCAATACCGGTATCCACCACTCTTGCCACCAGTTTCTGGTTCGTCCGGTCAAAGCGGACGTTCAGGGATATTGAGCCTTTTTCGGTGAATTTAAGGGCATTACCACACAGATTGATAATGATCTGGCGAAGCCGGGTAGGGTCGGTAGAGATCATTTCCGGCATCGGAAATTCACAGACAATAGTGAACTGCAGACCTTTTTCCCGGGCCCGGGGCGCAAAAAACGCACGAATTTCGTCCAGCAACTCCGGCAGATTCACCGAGATGATGTCCACGTCCAGTTTGTTGGCATCGATCTTGGAGTGGTCAAGAATGTCGTTCACCAGATCCAGCAGGTGACGGCCGCTGCGTACCACGGTTTCAGCGCTGCTGTGCTTCTCGCGGTCCGTCAGGTCCGGGTCCAGCAGGGTTTCGCCGTAACCGATAATGGCCGCCAGCGGCGTGCGGATTTCGTGGCTCATATTGGCCAGGAACTGGCTCTTGGCCTGCGCAGAGTTGCGGGCAAGTTCCTTTTCCAGCCGTTCCTGTTCCCGTTCGCGCTCGATTCGCTGGCGCTGATGGCGTTCAGTGGCATCAATGCAGGTGCCTTCAAGGTGCGCAGGCTCACCCCCGGCATCGTAAACCGTATGCAGTGAAATGGTGGCCCAGCACTCGTCGCCCTGGCGGTTTATGTAACGGGTCTCAATGCCTTTCACGGTACCTGTGGTCTCAAGCTGGCCAATGACCCAGTGCCGGACCCGTTCGTCGGCGAAACAGGTTTCCAGCACATCCGGGTTATGCTTCAGCAACGCCCGGCTGCTGGTGTAACCGATCAGCCCTGCCATGGCCGGGTTGGCGGTGACGAAGCGGCGCTGCAGGGACATCTGGAACACCCCTTCGATCGCATTATCAAACAGCGACTGATAGCGCCGCAGGTTGGCCAACGCACGCTGACTCCAGTTCAGGGCCTCGCCCTGCACCTGTTTGATACGATCCGCCAGGGCGAACGAGAACAGCACGATCTGCAGGGTAAGCCCGAACTGGGGCGCATAGGAGGTGTACATATTAAGCGGCAGATAGCCTGTCACCGTCAGCGCGTAGATAACAAAGCCCACCAACGCGAACGTCCAGGCAAAGAAGTAGGCCCGCGCCGCCGGGTTGTAATAGCGCCACGACAGATAGCTGACCACAATCATGATCACGCTCAACAGAATAGACGCTAACACAATCCATTCCATGGCCGTGTGATAGGGCAGGAAGAAAGACAACACGAAGGTGGCAACGATGGAATAGAGGCACAGCATGATTACCTTATCCAGATCCGCCGACCGCTCTCTGGTTTCCAGCAACGACCGGGCCATCAGCAGGCCCCAGAACCAGGTCATGATAATGGTGAAATGCAGGTTCTCCTTATTCAGAATTGCGGGCCGCTCGTCAAATAACTGCACCATGTGTACCTGCTCGGTGGCGATGAAGATGACGGCCGACACCAGGTAAAGCACGTAGTAAACGTTGCTGCGCTCCCGGACCGACACCGCCACAAACAGGTTATAGGCCAGAATAGCCAGCACGCTGCCCAGCAGAATGCCCCGCACGGCCTCATCCACCGATACCTTCTGTATGTACGCGTCGGGGTGCCACAGGCTGATAGGCAGGCGGAACGTATTAGTATTGATGATGCGCATAAAGACACGGGTAGTTTCGCCCGCCGCTGGTTCCAGGCGGAAGGTGGGGTTGGGCACCGCCAGATCCCGTTCGGCCCAGTCTCCCTCGTAGCCTGTCCGGCGCTGGTCGATCACCTCGCCGTCACGGACCAGATAAAGTTTAACGTCATCCACCAACGGCAGCGCCAGCTCCAGAATGTAGTCCCGGCTCCCGACGTTGCTGTCAACCTGCAGGTCAAAGCGGGTCCAGTAGGCGGATTCGGTGTACCCGAAATTCAGCACGCCGCCGGTGTGGCGGGTAAACGGCCCGGTATCCTCGTCGCCGGCGGCCATCACATCCTCGATACCAAGGCTGTGGTCCGCATCCTCCAGATACCAGATACAGTTGCCCAGGTCGCGAACACTGCTGGTTCCCTGTTTGATAACAATCTTCCCGTCGTGGCAACCCTCCTGAGCGGACACCGTGGCAGGCAGTAAATGCGCCAGCGCCACCAGAATCAGAACAAGCCAGAACCGGGAACCTTCCCATTGCTGCAAAATGTGATCTCCGCGAGGGCAGAAGCTGTTGTTATGCTTTATGGTCGTTCCATATTTCGGACCACCGGATTTCCGGGGCTCCGCGACCAGACACTTTAGCCTTTAACGCCCGAATACGCATCCTGGGAAGATTTCAATGAGAAACATCCGGCTAACGCCCTTCATCACGCTGACCGCTCTGCTATTACTAATAGTAGGCTGCGGCGCGGATACAGGCTCCGACAGCGCCTTCAATCCGGCCACTTCCGCTTCAGAGACGTTTGAAAGCTTTACGGTTGAAGACAAAGACCAAGGCGGTATGCCCTTCGTTTCCCGGACCATTTTTTTCGATTTTTACCGGGGCCTGGAAGCGGCTGAAGGAAAGGACGACAGGGGGACGGCGGCACAGTTACGTGAGCGACTGAACCTGCTGATGGGCCTGACCCCCAGCGAGGATGGTAAACGCTATGTTGCGGCAAGAAACCCCTTTGACCTGCTTCACCACGTAATTAACACTGACCAGATCGGCACCTTTAACGACGGTAAGCGCCTGATGCGAGACAGCGTTACCAGCGGTGACCCTGCCACCTACAACACGCCTGCCAAGAACGCGATAATCCGCTTTACAGATCTGGAAGGCAACACCGGCGAAGACCCCGGGTCTGATCAGGTATGGGTTTACCCGCTTCTGGACTGGACCAGCAGTTTTTCTCAGTTTGAGCCTGTTACAGCGTCGATTTTTCGCTCTGCGCAGTTCATCGCAAGGCCGCCAGCTGATGAAGAGTCAGAGCCTTCCGAAATCCAGAGCGCTTTCTGGGGCGGTCAGTTTAATGGCGACAAATTTTCGGCGACCGGTTACAACCAGCCGGAATTTGTAGCGCTCAGCATAACGGGCAGGCAATTGGGTGAGGTGGAGTTTTACCAGGTTTATCTGGGATCACAGTACGACACCCTTATTCTGAGAGATACACAGGGCATCACAATTGACGGTGAGGAACCGGCCTATATCTGTGCTTTGATGAGCTACGCGTCCAACGAAGTGAAAGTCGTTTACGTTGTCGATCCGGATGCCGACACCGGCGACGCTGGCTCGGGCCGTAACGTGCAGTGCCCGGATCCGGATGCGGGAAACTCATTCATCTACGAGTCCGAACCTGTAAAGGCGCGTCAGTGAGCCGCGACATCCTGCATATCCCAGTTCCGGAGAAAGCCTCGCTTGCGATCAACCATGCGCTCATAGGCTGAGATCATAATGGCGGCATGGGGGGCTTGCGTTAGACGCAGGGCTTCGATACGGCGCTCCAGACGTTCAACTTCGGTGTTGATTTGCTGGCGGACGTGGGATCGAACACTGTCGTGCTGGTCTAATCTGACGGAGCGAGTCTGCTCCGGAGGGGCTGTAGAAAGTTTATTATTGTCCATGATCGTTCCCTTCCATTGAGTCTGTTGATCAATACGTCTAAACGATGGAATTGTCCTTTATTCCCACCATCGTATGGTTAAATTGTGCCCAACTGTCAGACAAACTGCAATGAAAGTGAATAAGGTTTCATGTTTTCAAAGATATTGCTGCGGTCCTGTTACCTGGTACACGTTTCGTTGCCTGCTATAGTTCCATCTATCATTCTTGTTTTAAAAGATCGGGGTCACCCATCCGCCATTTGCAAGCCAACCGCCGGAATTTCAGTCTATGCGCCAAACGTCCGTTGCCGATACCTTAAGAGAGTACCAATCCCTGCTTGAGCTTCTTGACGATGCCTACTGGGAAGCCAGCAGCATTCATCATAAAGACATGCTCTACGACATCATCAGCATTCTCAGCCAGGAAGTTGCGGAAATGAACAAGCTGAGTGTGATGGACCACCACTACCCCTATGAGGTCATTACCGAGGGAATCCGGCGGATTGTTCCGACACTGGAACGACTGGACGAGCAACGTGAAGACGTGATTCAGCGCACCCAGACACTGACAGATTTTCGCGACATTCTGTCGTCAGTGCTGGGCATTCTTGAAGGCCAGTTACAGACCCTTTAAGACATCAGGCGGCCACCAGCGGTCGCTGACTCTCCGGAATCAGCGGAAACCGGTCGCACACTGTGTACACAAAACGCGCCAACGCCGGAAGGTGATGGCCCACGATGGGTATACCGGTATTGAGCAGGCTGACAGAAATGTCCCGCGCCGAATCCGCCCAACAAAGTTTGTTAATCAGCCCGATATGGCCAAAGGCATGGCGGCTGTTCTGGCCCCAGAGCCCCAAAGGATTTCCACCCAGCATCATGCCAGCGCTGAACCGCATGGGAATCATCATAGTGCGGTCGATCTGCAGCGACCCGAACTGCTGGATTGCCCGCCTGACGGTCAGTTCACTGCAGACGCGTTTACCCTCCCAGATTCCGCCATTCAGCATCATCTGGAAGAACCGGCCCATTTCCTCGGCGGTGCCGCAAAGGTTTCCGGCGGGGATCACCGCTTCCTGAAAGCGCGGATCGTTAATCACGGTTTCAACCGTGTTGATATCACCACCCAGCGCCCGGCGCACAATCCAGCTCACCGGAAAGCGGGGGGTTGGCCCGGTCGCATAGTTCTCCGCCAGTTCACTGACATGGTCCGGGCTGATGCCGTAGGTGAACCAGCGCATGCCCATAGGTTTGCGTAAATAGCGGTTGATGTAGGCTTCGATGGTGTCGCCGGTTACTTTCTCCAGCACACGCTGCAAGACAAACCCACCAGTCACCGCGTGGTAGGCCACCTTGGCGCCGTCCACCTCCACGGGCTTGGCTTCACAGAGAAGGCGCCAGATTTCATCCCGGTTCCACAATACATCGATGGGCGTTTCCCGGGGGATTGCCGGTATACCGCCGCGGTGGGACAGAATCTGGTGAACCGTGATAGTGCGCTTTCCGTTTTGGGCAAATTCCGGGCAGTAGTAGGACACCGGGTCCATCAGATTCACCAGGCCCTGCTCAACCAGTATATGTATCAACAGGGCGGTCACCGCTTTCGACGCCGAAAAATAGCAGATGGGCGTGTCAGTGGTCATCGGAACCTTCGGGGTTTCCGGCGAATCGTGAGGACCGTTGCCACTGGCATGCCCCAAAGCGCGATGAATAATCTGCTCACCCCGGTGACGCACGGACAACTGAAGACCAGGATAAACCCCGGTCCTGTAGAGGCGCTCAACGCTTTTCCAGACGTCGTCCACCACGCTCTGACTGACACCCACAAGCTCCGGCTTTTCGCCTGCAGCATCACGATAGGTCACGGTGGAAAGATCTGAGGGAATAACCGACGCATGGAGGGCACGGCGTGCAATTCGATTCATCATTCAACCTTCATGTTTTTTAAGAAGTATGATCGGCGTTATCCGTTGATGCTACTACAATCCGGTTGCGACCCGAGGCTTTGGCCCGATACATGGCCTGATCGGCAGCCGCGATGAGGCTTGGGGCATCATCGCCATGATCCGGGAAGATCGCCACACCGACACTCATGGTCAGGCTGACCGGGCGGCCATCGTCCAGCCGCTGCGGGGATGACGCCACCAACTGCCGTAACCGTTCGGCACTTTGCTCTGCCTCGCTGGCGTCCATCTCCGGCAACACGACCACAAACTCCTCGCCCCCGAACCGGCTCACCAGATCCACCTGGCGCACCTTTGAGGACAGCAACTCACTGAAGCCCCGAAGCACCGTATCGCCCGCCGCGTGCCCCAGTTCATCGTTAACCTGCTTGAAATGATCAAGATCAATCCACAGCAGCGCAAGTGACCGATTGTAGCGTCTGGCCCGGAGAATCTCCTCGTCCAACAGCCGAGTGGTTTCCCGACGATCCAGCAGACCGGTGAGAGCATCATGGGTGGCCATTTGTGACAACTCATCCTCAAGCATTTTTCTGTCTGTGATATCGATAACAATACCTTCCAGCACAAGCTCGTCGCCGTCCACCACTCCCCGGCCCCGCTCCCACATCCAGACTCGCCGGCCGTCCTTGCGCTCGAGGGAGTATTCCAGAGAGAAGGGTTCGGCATTACCCATGGCCGATTCAACCTCGCCCATCAGGCGGTCATTCTCATCAACGCGGATCAGGCTGGCCCAACTGACTACGCGGTTATCAATCAGTTCGTCGGGCTGGTAACCCGTCAGGTTCTCGCAGCCACTGGAGACAAACTTCATGGTCCAGTGCTCGTCGTACAGGCCCCGGTAAGCCATGCCTGGCAAATTGTCCATCAGCGTGATTAGCTGGCGATCCCGGCGTCGGATCAGTTTTTCTGCAGCCCGGATATCGGTTACGTCCTGGCCAATGGCAATCGTTCCGATGATCTCGCCTTCCGCGCCGTAGAGGCTGCTCGAGTTCCAGGAAATGGTCCGCTCCTGCCCCTGTTTGGTCAGAATGCAGGTTTCAAATCCCATCAGAACGCCTTCATCCCGAAGAATCTCCGCCACTTTGGCGAGAATGCTTTCCCTGATTGCCCGATCCGGATACAGCAAGGGCCAGACTTCATCAGAATGCATCACCTCGTCACGACTGTACCCCGTGATCTTTTCGGCGGCCCTATTCCACAGAACGATTCGGCCATCGGTATCCAGAACGTTAATCCAGATACTGGCCCGTTCAATGACGTTTTCACGAAACTGGTTAAGCTGCAGCGTTTCTTCGCGCTGCTCGGCATGGAGTGACAGCAGCGTATGGTCGGTACTGAGCTGACGATAGATAAGCACAAACAGCACCAGGCCAGTCACCAGGACAAAAAGCGCGCCCTTGTAGGTCTGGACCATGCTCAACGTCTGCGGATCCTGAAACCACCAGGCAGCCAGGGCATCCGAAAAGGCAACCCACAGCCACCCGATCAGCAGATAAAACAAGACGGCCCAGAGCGTGCGTCTGAGCGGAGAGCGGCGGCCCTTCTGTTGTTCCATTCACACCATCCCTGATTAACATCTGAACTTCGGTTCAACAGCGTTTCTACGCTACGCTAAGCTTAACTCAAACTCTGGCAGATGTGACTTATAGGAGAGACCCATTGACTCCGGGAATAAAAGCCGCGGACCATGCAGGCGTTGACTACACACTACACCAATATCAGCACGAGCCAGAAGCGGAATCCTGGGGCATCGAGGCGGCAGAAAAGCTGGGCATCGATCCCTGTCGGGTATTCAAAACTCTGGTGGTAAGTCTGGACGGGAAGGAGCTAGTGGTTGGCATGGTGCCGGTGAACGCCATGCTCAGCCTGAAAGAACTGGCCAGGGCGGCAAAAGGCAAGAAAGCAATAATGGCAGACCAGCAAACAGTAGAGCGCAGCACCGGGTATGTTCTGGGCGGCGTCAGTGCACTGGGCCAGAAGAAGCGTCTGCGGACCTTCATCGATGACTCCGCCGAGGAGTTTACCACCGTGTTCATCAGCGCCGGCCGACGCGGACTGGAAATCGAGCTCGCACCAGCGGCACTGGCCTCGGTCACAGAAGGCGCTTTCGCGCCCCTGCAACAGGCATAGACTGACTATTTAACCGATGCTTTGGCGTCGGCCAGAATCGAGTTAAACGTCTCGCTGGGCTGCATGATTTTGCAGACCTTGTCCGCTGGTGGATGGTAATAACCACCGATATCCGCCGGATTACCCTGAATGACGCTCATTTCTTCCAGAATCTTGTCCTTGTTCTTTTCAAGCTGCTTTGACAGCTTCTTGAAGAAGGTTTTCAGTTCCTGGTCGCCGTCCTGTTTTGCCAACTCTTCCGCCCAGTAACGGGCCAGATGGAAGTGGCTGCCACGGTTGTCCAGCTCACCGGTATTGCGCGACGGCGACTGGTTGTTCTCCAGCAGGCGTTCAGTCGCCTTGTCCAGAGTCACGCCCAGCAGACGGGCACGCTCGTTGTTCTGCCTCTCTCCCAGCTCTTCCAGGGAAACCGCCGTCGCCAGGAACTCACCCAGCGAATCCCAGCGCAGATGATTTTCCTGCAGCAACTGCTGAACGTGCTTGGGAGCGGAACCGCCAGCACCGGTTTCATACAGACCACCGCCATTCAACAGCGGTACGACAGACAGCATCTTGGCGCTGGTGCCGAGTTCCAGAATCGGGAACAGGTCAGTCAGGTAATCACGTAGCACGTTGCCGGTCACGGAAATGGTGTCCAGGCCACGGATCAGCCGCTCCATCGTCCAGCGGATGGCCCGTACCGGCGACTTGATCAGAATCTCAAGGCCTTCGGTGTCGTGATCTTTCAGGTACATTTCGACTTTTTTGATTAACTCTGCGTCGTGGGGACGCTCGTCGTCCAGCCAGAACAGAGCCGGCGTGCCCGATGCGCGGGCGCGGTTAACCGCCAGCTTGACCCAGTCACGGATTGGCAGATCCTTGGTCTGGCAGGCACGCCAGATATCGCCTTTCTCGACCTTGTGCTCAGTCAGCACGGTGCCATCTTCGGCAATGGTCCGCACGATGCCGTCTTCTTTGATCTCAAAGGTCTTGTCGTGAGAACCGTATTCCTCAGCCTTTTGGGCCATCAGACCAACATTGGGCACCGTGCCCATGGTGGTGGGATCAAAGGCGCCGTGGGTCTTACAGAAGTTGATAACTTCCTGATAGATGGTGGCGTAGGTGCTTTCCGGCATCACCGCTTTGGTGTCCTTCAGCTTGTTGTCCCGGGCCCACATCTTGCCGGAGTTACGGATCATCGCCGGCATGGAAGCATCTACAATTACGTCACTGGGCACGTGCAGGTTGGTAATGCCTTTGACCGAGTCCACCATGGCAATTTCCGGGCGGTGCTCGTAGCAGGCGTGCAGGTCTTCCAGGATCTGTTCCTGCTTGGATTCGGGCAGCTGCTTGATCTTTTCCGTAACGCTGGACAGGCCGTTGTTGGCATTCACGCCCAGCTCGTCAAACAGTTCCTCGTACTTGTCGAACAGCTCCTTGTAGAAAATCTTCACCGCGTGGCCAAATACAATCGGGTGGGAGATTTTCATCATGGTGGCTTTCACGTGCAATGAGAACATCACGCCGGTTTTCTCGCAGTCCTCGATGCAGTCTTCAAAGAACTGGCGCATCGCTTTGCAGCTCATGTACATGCCGTCCAGCACTTCGCCTTCCTGCAGCGGCAGTTCGCCTTTCAGCACGGTCTGCTTGCCTTTGGCATTTTCAAACACAATGCGGGCGTTGGTGGCCTTGTCCAGAGTCAGGGATTGCTCGTTGGAGTAGAAATCACCGTCGCGCATGTGGGCGACGTGGGTGCGTGACGCTGGGCTCCATTCACCCATGGTGTGAGGGTGCTTGCGGGCGAACGCTTTGACGGCGGTCGGTGCACGACGATCGGAATTGCCTTCCCGCAAGATGGGGTTAACGGCACTGCCGAGCACCTTGGAATATCGGTCGTGGGCTTCTTTCTCGTCGTCAGACTGGGGATTTTCCTTGTATTCCGGAATCTTGTATCCCTGCTCGTTCAGCTCTTCAATCGCGGCCCGCAGCTGTGGAATCGACGCACTGATGTTGGGCAGCTTGATGATGTTGGCTTCGGGATCTTTGGTGAAGTCGCCCAGTGCTTTCAGATCATCCTCAACCTGCTGGTCTTTCTCGAGGTAATCGGGAAACAGTGCCAGAATACGCGCCGCCAGTGAGATGTCGCTGGTGCTGAATTCAATGCCGGCCGGCTTGGCATAGGTTTCAAGGATGGGAAGCAGCGACCGTGTTGCGAGGGCGGGGGCCTCGTCGGTCAGGGTGTAGATGATCTTGGCTTTGGAAGATGTCATTTTCGTCCTCAGGCTAATAGGTGAGTTCAGGACGGCCATGGCCGGGTCAGTGGTCTTGTGAACGTCTGACCGTGCGATGGCTGATTCGGAAACGTGTTATCGGCCTATCAAGATAGCATTTTTTCGCCTTCTCTGGTTACGATTTTAGTATAAGGACGGACTCTAAGTTCGCTAAAACCGATGACAGGGCGATGAAAAGTGGCGAATTTACGAAACTTACGGAGATTTAGACGTTCCCGCTTGGGAGTGTCGCGGAGGGAGTATCAGCACCCAAAACCCGCTCGAGCACATCCATGTGGCGCTTGGGCTCCGCCATCCATGGCTCCGCACAGTTTTGGGTGCTGATACTCCCTCCGCTCGTCTGACTTATTTAATTAACTCTACCTTTTGGCAACAGGTCGGCTTTTGCCAACTGCTCGCCAATCTGATCCAGCGCCTCAGGGTTGGACAAGGCATCCCGGTTATCGGCCTTGGTCGAGCCGTTGATTAACCGGGCAACCGCCAGCTCCACTTTTTTGCCACTGCGGGTGTAGGGAATATCCGGAACTTCGATGATGTGCCTGGGAACATGCCTCGGGCTCGCGCCGGCGCGGATGCGGCTTTTCAGGTTTTTCTGAAGCTCTTCAGTCAGTGACTGGCCATCAGCCGGCACAACTAACAGGACGACCTCGACATCACCGTCGATCTGGCGGCCGATCACCAGGCTGTCTTTGACCTCGGGGATGGTTTCCACCTGGCGGTAGATTTCGGCGGTTCCGATTCGTACGCCGCCCGGGTTCAGGGTGGCGTCGGAGCGGCCGTAAATGATAGCGCCACCGTGTTCGGTGAACTCAATAAAATCGCCGTGGGCCCAGACCCCGGGGAAGGTGTCGAAATAGGCGCTCTGGAAACGTTGGCCGTCGGCATCATCCCAGAAGCGGATTGGCATTGATGGCAATGGCTGGCGGCAGACGAGTTCGCCACGGCCGTGGGTGACTGGCTGGCCGTCATCGCTGTAGGCGACCGCATCCACTCCCAGAAACCGGCATTGGATTTCGCCCCGGCGGACCGGTAACAGGGGCGTGGAGCCGACAAAGCAGCCACAGATATCGGTGCCCCCGGCGATGGACCCCAGCAAGGCGTTTGGCGCGCCGTCGGAATAGACCCAGTCGTAATCTTCCGGCAGCAAGGGCGAGCCGGTGGAAAACACCACTCTCAATGAAGCAAGATCAAGCGCTCTGGCGGGCGCCAGTTCAGCCTTGCGGCACCCGGCAATGAATCGGGCGCTGGTGCCGAAATGGGTGACTTGTTCGTCAGTCACGGTTTGCCAGAGTGCATTCAGGTCGGGGTAGCCCGGCGACCCGTCGACGGTGATAACGGCAGCCCCGGTCAGCAATGCCGATGCCTGCCAGTTCCACATCATCCAGCCGCAGGTGGTGAAATACAGAAATCGATCGTTCAGGCCAACATCGCCGTGCAGCATGAGTTCCTTGGCGTGGTTGATCAGCAGGCCAGCTGCGCCATGGACGATACACTTGGGTTTGCCCGTGGTGCCGGAGGAGTAAAGAATGTACACGGGGTGGTCCGGTGGCAGCGGCGTGAATGAGGGCTCTTGTCCTGCCCCCTGCAGAAGGGCATTGTTCCAGTCGGTCACCTTGGCCCCTGGAATCTGCGGCTCACCCGGCAGTTGCTCAACACCCACAACGCAGCGCAGGCTTGGTAAGCCGTTAATCAATTCCGCAAAGGCGTCCTGACGCGGGAACACCTTGCCACCGTAACCATAGCCATTGACGGCGATCAGGGCGGTGGGCTCGATCTGGCTAAACCGGTCGAGAATCGCACCAACTCCAAAGTCTGGTGACGCCGAACTCCAGATGGCTCCGATACTGGTGGCGGCCAACATGCCGACCATGGCTTCGTAACCATTGGTGACTACGCCGGCCACCCGATCACCCTGATCAATGCCCTGTTGACGCAGGAAAGCCTCAAGTGCACCGACGTCAGCCTTGAGTTCTCGGTAGGTGCGCCGCAGAACCGGACGGGTTTCGCAGTAGGCGACGATTGCCTCCTGATCAGCTTGAGCGTCGTCGGCCTGGCGAAGCAGGTTGGCCGCAAAGTTGAGGCGCATACCGGGAAACCACTGAGCGCCGGGCATCTGTCGGTCACCCAGCACTCGTTGTGCCGGTGTTTCACTCACCAGGCCACAGTAATTCCAGACGCATTGCCAGAAGGGCTCGAGCTGGTCAATGGACCACTGATGGAGCTGGTGATAGTCCGAAAACGGCCCGAAACCCTGTTGCTCCAGCCAGCTTTTGAAACGTCCCATCTGGCTGTGGGTCAGGGTTTCCTTCGAGGGCGACCAGACCACCGATGACTGTTCTGTATTGCTCATCCGTTGTGCTCCTGTCCGTTACTGCATATGCCAGCCGTGACTGACCACGATGGATTGACCGGTCATGGCGGCGGATGGGAAAGCCGCCAGGTGCACTGCCAACTCCGAAATATCGTCGACGGTGGTGAATTCACCGTCCACGGTGTTCTTGAGCATGACCTTGCTGATCACCTCCTCCTCGGAGATGCCCAGTGCTTTCGCCTGTTCCGGTATCTGCTTGTCTACCAATGGCGTCCGGACAAAGCCCGGGCAGATGATGTTGCTGCGCACACCATGCTCCGCGCCCTCTTTGGCCACGGCCCGACACAGGCCCAGCATGCCGTGCTTGGCGGCCACGTAAGGGGATTTCAGGGGAGACGCTTCCAGCGAATGCACGGATCCCATATACAGCATGGTACCTCCGCCGCCTGCGTACATCTGCTTGAGGGCAGCCCGGGTTACCAGAAAGGAACCATCAAGGTGCACGTTCATGACCCGGCGCCAGTCCGCATAAGCCAGTTTGTGTACCGGATCAATATGCTGGATACCCGCATTGGCCAGAGCGATATCCAGGCCACCCCAGGCTTTCACAATGGCGGCAACACCTTCATCGACTGCGGCTTCGTCAGTCACGTCCATGGCCAGAGCCATCGCCGTGCCACCCGCTTTTTCTATAGCATCAACGGCCTCTTGTGCGCTTTCCAGCGTGAGATCCGCTACCGCTACACGGGCACCTTCCCGTGCATAGTGCTCGGCGATTGCCCGGCCAATACCACGCCCCGCTCCGGTAATCAGGGCTATTCGGTTTTGTAGACGCATTGCTGTTACCTCCTTAGTCGTAAGCCACGCTGGGCAGCCAGGTCGCAATTTCGGGCACCAGGAATACGATCACCAGGGCCACCAGCTGAATGATTATGAACGGTATGACGCCCTTGTAGATGTCGATCACCGTGATTTCCGGCGGCGCCACGCCCTTGATGTAGAACAGTGCAAAGCCTACCGGTGGCGTCAGGAACGACGTCTGCAGGCACATGGCAAAGAGGATGGTGAACCACACCAGGTCGAATCCGAGATGTTGGACAACCGGGGCCACCAACGGAAGAATAATCAGGGTGATCTCAACCCAATCCAGGAAGAAGCCAAGCAGGAACACCGAGAACAGAATGGTCAATATCACGCCATAGGGTCCGAATGGCAGCCCCAGTAACGCATCTTCGATCACCCTGTCGCCACCGAGGCCCCGCAACACCACAGAGAAGGCCGTTGCGCCAAGGAAAATGGCAAAGATAAAAGCGGACGTGCGGGTCGTCTGTTGCATCGATGAGCTGAGCACTTTCAGGTTCAGGCGTCTTGCCATCAGGGCCAACACAAGAGCTCCCAGGGCACCGACGCCGGAAGCCTCCGTGGGTGTGGCTATACCGGCAAAGATGGAACCCAGTACACCCAGGATAAGTGCAGCCGTGGGCACAACTGCCTTGGCCACTTCCCAGACAATGCTCCAGGAGACTTTCTCGGTGCCCGGCGGCACCGGCGCAATGTGCGGCTGAAACAGGGGGCGGATCATCACATAGGCAACGTACATGGCACCCAGCATCAGGCCAGGCAGGAATGCGCCCATGAACAGATCACCCACGGACGCCTCTGGAACTGCCAGCCGGTCCGCCATCAACACCAGCATGATAGACGGAGGGATCAGGATCCCGAGGGTGCCGGTGGCGCAGGCAGTACCCACGGCAAATCCCTTGTCATACTTGTTCTCCATCATGACGGGCAAGGAGAGCATGCCCAGAAGCACCACGGACGCGCCGATGATACCGGTGGTGGCTGCCAACAGTACGCCAATGACAACCACCGTTACCGCATATCCACCACGAACCGCGCCAAAGAGTTTTACCATGCTGTTCATCAGTCTTTCGGCAACACCGGACTGATCAAGCATGATGCCCATAAAGATAAACATGGGCAGAGCCACAAGGGTTTCGCTGCTTACGACTTTCCATACCCGCTCGGGCACGAGCCCCATGGAGGAGGAATAGTCGAACCACAGATCGGCACCAAAATTTTCAACGGCCACCACACCGACGACCGTCCAGATGACTGCGGTGCCACCCAACACCCAGGCAACCGGAAAACCGGTCATCAACAACGCCCCGAACGTCAGGAACATGCCGATTACAAACAGGGTTTCAAGCTCCATCAGGACGCATCCTCTTTCTTGTCATTCCCGGACTTGATCCGGATTGGCTTCGGAAAACCGAAAAGCAGTGCAGTGACTTTCAGCAAGCGGGATAGCGCAGCCAGAATCAGCAGAACAAAAGACAATGCCAGAATACTCTTGAGAACCCAGCGGTATGGCAGCCCGGCAGGTGCCTGACTGGTTTCACCCTGTTGCCAGGAACTATAGGCGTAAGGGAACATCTCATAGACCGCCAACCCGAGAAATGGCAATAACAGGAAAACCAGACCAAACAGCTCAACCCAGCCCTGGCCTTTCAGCGACAGGCGTTCATGGATTACATCCACCCGTACGTGACCATCAACCACCAGGGTGTAGGCCAACCCCAGCAGCCAGCCCATGCCAGCCAGATGCCACTGGACTTCTTCCAATGTCACCGAACCATGGTCAAAGGCGTAGCGGCCAACCACCGCCCAGATGATCACTCCGGTTATCACTACCCAGAGCCAGGAAGCACCCTTGCCGATCGCTGAAATCACACGGTCCATCCCCTGACTGACCCAGGTTGTTGGTAACTCTGTGTGATGATGAATAAATTCTTCGGTGCTAGACACCGATGCCCGCACGTTTTGCGGTGAGCCTTTACCAGACACCGTCATACAACAGTTCCTCGCTCAGAAAGCCCATTATGAAACAAGGATGGCCCCGAAGGGCCATCCAGACTTGGTTAGAGAGCACCGGAATTGCTTCCGATGTCTCAGGGTCAGCCCTGGACCTTACAGGTCGGACGGAACATAGGCGCGTGAATCCCAGATCTTGTAGGTCTCCAGGAACTCGTTCTGGCTTTCATAGGCGCGCTTGAAGTCGGCGTCCTTGGAAGCCTCTTCTTCCATCACTTCCTTTGTGACCGCTTTCAGCTCTCGCAGAACCTCGAGGGGAATCTGGTCAGCCTGAACGCCTTTTTCCTGGAAGCTCGCCAGAACCGCACCGTTGAGGTACTCACCCTCGGCCAGGCCAAGGGTGGTTGCAGCCGTACAGGAAGCCTTAACCAGTGCTTTCTGTGCCTCGGTAGTGCGATCCCACTCGCCCTGGTTGATCAGCATGTACTGGGCGGTGAACTGCTGGTGCCAGCCCGGGAACAGGTTGTACTTGACCACCTGATCGAAGCCGAGGATCTGGTCGATGGCGGGCATGGAAAACTCGGTGGCATCGATGGTGCCTTTTTCCAGTGCCTGATAGAGCTCACCACCAGGCATCATGGTGACCGAGGCTCCCAACTTTTCCAGAACCTTGCCACCCAGACCCGCGAAGCGAATCTTCAGGCCCTTGTAGTCTTCCAGTGTTTCGATTGGTTCGGAATACCAGCCCGCTGTTTCAGGCCCGATAATGCCGCACAGTTGGGCATGCACTTTGAAGCCCTTGTTGGCATAGACTTCCTGCAGCATTTCATGGCCACCACCGTAGTAATACCAGGCAGTGTAGGCCCAGGGCTTCATGCCAAAGGGTACAGCCGCAAACAGCGGAATCGCAGGTACCTTGCCCTGGTCGTAACCGATCCAGGTGTAACCCGCTTCAACCTTGCCATCGGAAACGGCCTGCAGGATATCGAAAGGCGGAACCAACTTGCCTGGCTCATAGACGCGAACCTGGATACTGCCATCGGAAGCGGTGGTGAGGTTCTCGGCAACCCAGGCGCCAGGGGAACCGAGGCCGGGCAAATTGGTAGCGAAGGCGACCGGCATTTTCCAGCGCAGGTCATCGGCGAAAGCCGTTCCGGTCGTCAGGGCGATCGCACCGGCGATGCCGGTAAGGGCCTTGAAGAGTGTCATTGGCGAGTCTCCTAGCATTGTTGTTTTATTTGGCCAGCAGGATGATTTTCCCGATGGCCTGGTCTGAGTCTAGTCAAACATCGCAGGAAACGAGACGGACATTTGTAATTTTCGGGTCCAACGAGAGCGTCAGTCTTGTTTTCTGCGTTGTTCTGACGACTTCATATGAACTATAGCAGCCCTCGTGCCAACGTGAATTTTGTTGTTATTTCAGCTAGATAGGAAAATGAAGGAAATGGCAACTGGCCAACGATGTCCGGTTTTCCGGACATAATGAGACCAGGGTCGAAACGATGCGTTCTGAATTTCGGACATGTGTCCTGAATTCGGGGCATTCTGGCGAGGCAAGGCCCGAAAGATCGCGTCAGCATCCAGCACACCGCTGTCTTCACCCATGGTCATCTCACGCTCAAGTACGTTACGCAGTTCACGGATATTGCCCGGCCAGTCGTAGCTGGCCAAAGCAGCAACCCCCGCATCGGTAATCTCGCAACGGCGGTATCGCAATCTCCATCACGTTGAGACGGTAGTAAAGATCAGACCGAAAGGTGCCTTCTGCGATCATTGCCTCCAGGTTGCGGCTGGTGGCCGCGAACACCCTTACATCCACCGACGCCACGGCGTTGGAACCCAACGGTTCAATCTCACCTTCCTGCAGTGCTCTCAGTAACTTGGCTTGCAACGTCAGTGGCATGTCCCCCACCTCATCAAGAAACAGGGTTCCGCCGTTCGCCAGCTGGAACTTGCCCTCCCGGGCGCGCTTATTTGCGCCAGTATAGGCACCGGCATGTCACGGCCAGCAGCCAGGCGAGCACGGCGTTTCACTTCCAGAGCGCCAGGGCTGGCCTGCGAAATAAATGAAACTCAGAAAGTGACAAACGGTGCGAGAGAAAAAATCAGAATCACCGTAATGGCCAGACAGGCTGCCAGAGTAGTCACTGGTTTCTGACGCAACCGCCACCAGAGCCCACCCGTGCGACCGGCGGCCAGGTCCGCTTCATAGCGTGCACGCTGTTGCTCCAGCCTCTGGCTCTGATACTGCTCAAGCAATGCTTTTGCGCGCTTGGCCTCCTCATCATCGTGAATCCAGAAGCCGCCCATGCTGATACCCCAGCGGCTTGGCGGGGTTTCATAAAATGGCACTTCATGGTCGTCAAACAAGGCACGGATTTCATCCGCCTCGTCGTCGGGCACATGTCGCAGGTTCATAAGATGGTGAGGCATGGTAGGTCTGTTGTCAGAAATTGAGATACCCTTATCCTAGCACCTAATCCTTGTACCCCGTGACCGGCAGCACTTCACATCGAACCAGGAATGCCCATGGCATACAGCAGATTACGGAGACTACTGGCCTTTGACCGCCAGATCCGGCGCGACGGGACGCAGTCTCCGGTGTTTCTCCATCGGCGCGACCGGCGCTTTGCCCTGGATTGCCAGGACAGAAACGAAACGCCCTCCGTTGACCGCTGGCTGGTTCATCTTGAGCGGGTCGGGCGAATGGGCGGGAAGGACAGTCACCAGTCAAGGCTAGCAGCCAGCGCCCCGGAACAGACCCTGATCAAGTGGCGACGGCTGTTGGCAACCTTCGCACTTTTCGGCGTAATTTTCGGCATTGTTGCCATGGCCGGACTGCTCTATTACGAGGGCGGCCAGCGCATCAACCTCACGGTATTGCTTGCCTTTGCCGCACTGCAGAGCCTGTTAGCGCTGATCACCATTGTGCAGTCCACCGTTAACTGGCAGCCCTGGCGCCCAGTGCTGCGGCGCTTAGGGTTGGGCGGCAGGGAGTCTCCGCTAAAACCGCTGATGCCTGCACTGATGGCCCGTGTTGCTCACACCGGCGGCGTCTGCTTTGGCCTGGCGGGTGTTGCCACCCTTCTCGTTCTGGTGGTGATTCAAGACCTGGCTTTCGGCTGGAGCACCACACTGAGCACCAGCGCCGAAGGCTATCACCAATTGCTTGGCACCATCGCTTGGCCCTGGCAGCACCTCTGGCCGACGGCGGTACCGGACCTGGCTCTGGTGGACGCAACCCGCTTTTTCCGGGCTGAAGCCAGCTCCGGGGAAGCCGATCCTGAGCTTTGGGGGCAATGGTGGCCCTTTGCGGTGATGGTCTGGCTGGTTTATGTGGTGATGCCACGGCTGGCGGGCCTGGTTCTGGCCCAGCTTCAATTACACCTTCGCGCCCGGCGGGCGCTGGCAAGCCATCCCGGCATGGTGGCACTGGAATACCGCATGGAAACGCCGACCGTGGATACCGGAAACCAACACCATGACGCCCTAGACAGCCCGGATGAGCAAACCGCAGCCCAGTGCCAGGCGTTACCGGACAGCCAGATTCTGATCTACTGGGCGGGAGCCGATGATCCCGAATTACCGGACAGCCTGTCGGCGGGGCATTTGCTGACAGAATCCGCTGGCGGGCAACGTTCCCTTGCCGACGATGAGCAAGCCATCGAACGCTGCAACGACCTCCTGGCAAAACAAGCCAAACCCGCGGTAACTCTGGTCACCCGCGCCTGGGAACCACCCATCGCGGAACTGAAGGATTTTATCGAGGCGGCCCGGAACCACTGGCCCAAAAAGACACGCATTGCGCTGCTGCCATTCACCAGCGGCGCCACGCAGCTCAACAGCCTGCAACAACTGGGTCAGTGGTTGCGGTTCGTGGATAGGCTGAATGATGAGCAAGTCTGTGTCAGCCAGCCGGATCTGCGTTCGCCGGAATCCCGGGCCTACGAACCTAAACCGGAGGGCCTTAAATAATGGCAGAAGCACCGGTATTCGCCGTGGTCGGCCACCCGAACAAGGGCAAGTCCAGCATTGTGGCCACCCTGTCCCAGAATGACGCCATTGCCATCGCGCTGGAACCGGGCACGACCCGCAAACGGCAGGCCTATCCACTGTCGGTGGATGGGCACCGGGTCTACACCCTGGTGGATACGCCCGGCTTCCAGCGGCCGCGACGGGTTCTCGAATGGCTTGAGGCACACAGCGTGTCAGTGTCCGACCGGGCCGAAACGGTGAAAGCCTTCGTGACCCAGTTCCAGGACGACACCCGATTTGCCGATGAATGTGAGCTGCTTGCGCCCCTCACCGAGGGCGCCGGGGTCATTTACGTGGTGGACGGCTCGATTCCCTACAGTCCCCAGCATGAAGCCGAAATGACCATCCTGCGCTGGACCGGTCGGCCCAGCCTGGCACTGATCAACAGCATCGGCCCGGATGATTACAGCGACACCTGGCAGCGGGCCCTGGGTCAGTTTTTCCAGGTTGTCCGCCGCTTTGATGCAGTGCGGGCGCCTTTCGAGCAACACCTGAGCCTGCTGAAAACCTTCGGGCAGCTTGAGCCCGAGTGGGAGGCCCCCCTGAACGAGGCCACCCGATATCTGTCGGAGCAGCGGCACCAGCGCCGACGAGAATCCGCCACCCTGATCGCCAACACCCTTGAGGGCATGATGTCGTTCCGGGAACAACGGACTCTTACGGTGCAACAGGTCACGGAAATGTCAGATCAGGCCCTCGCCGACCAGCTTCGGGATCAGTGGTACAAACACCAGAGAAAAAAAGAGGAACACCTGCGGATTGCCATCGAACGGCTTTATCAGCACAACCGCGTTCAGCGGCAGGAAGCCGAGCTGGTCTGGCACAGTGAGCACGATCTGTTCAGCGAAAACAGCCGTGCCGCCTGGGGCGTGGACCGCCGTTACCTGGCCACCGCAGGCTTTGGAGCCGGGGCCGTTAGCGGAGTGGGCATCGACGCGGCTACCCTGGGCCATTCTCTGGGAACCGGCGCGTTAATCGGCGGGCTGATCGGCGCCGCCGGCAGTTATTACTACGGCGACCGACTAGCCCTGCCGGTACTAAAAATTGGCGTACTCAAGAACGGCATCCGAACGGCCAGTTTTGGCCCTGTACAGGACAGCCAATTCGGCTATGTTGTATTAGGCAGGGCAATTAATCACTGGTGGCACATCAGCCAACGCAATCATGCGGGCAGAGAGCTACTGGATCTTGCCCCCGCTGACGACCATTGGATGGAATCACTGGATAGACGCAGCCGCCAGACGATTCACCAGGTTTTCGACCAGTGCAGGAAAAAGCGCCCTTTAGACGATAAAACCCGTCAGACTTTCAGAGACGCCATCGATGCCGCCATGACCGAATTCGACCATTGGCGCTTGAATCAGCCCTGACAGGAATGTTTATACTGAAACAGCATGGAATTACCTAACGAGGAAAAAGTATGAAAATTGTAAGAGTTCAGGACATCATCGGCACAGAACGCGAAGTGACCGGCCCAGGCTGGACCAGCCGCCGTATGCTGCTGAAAAAGGACGGCATGGGCTTTTCTTACCACGAGACCATCATCCCGGCGGGCGCCGAGCTGAACCTCTGGTACAAGCATCACCTCGAGGCCGTCTACTGCGTTGCCGGCAACGGCAGCATCCTGGACAAGGCTACCGGTGAGACCCACCAGATCAGCGACGGCACCCTTTACGCGCTAGACAAGCACGATGCGCACACCCTGTTTGGCGGTACCGAAGACATGCGCCTGATCTGTACCTTCAACCCGCCGGTCACCGGCCGCGAAGTACACGACGCAGACGGTGCTTACCTCCCGGATACCGGCGAGGACTAAGCCTGAAACCGGTTCCGCACATCGAACCGACCAAAAAACCGCCACCGGAGGCCAAGCTGCTTCCGGTGGCGGTTTTACTTTGGCTGGCCGGTGTTTATCTGCGCATCCCCGTTCTCGTTGCGCCGCCGCTGGCGCCCTTCATCAGCGACGAACTTGGCCTTAGCCAGGCGCTCACCGGTGCGCTAACCACCCTTCCCATCCTGATGCTTGCCGTTGGTTCCATGCCCGGCTCTCTGGCCATCGCGCGGATTGGCCCCCGAAACACTCTGGCACTTGCCATGGTCATTATGGTGATCGGCTCTGCCGGTCGCGGCCTGTCGCCGGATACCGTCACGCTGATGCTGACAAGCGCCGTGATGGGGTTTGGCATCGCCATGATGCAGCCGTCTCTGCCAGCCCTGTTGCCGCGCTGGCTGGAACCCCGGCACATGGCCATCGGCTCCGCCATCTACATGAACGGTATGCTGATGGGGGAGTTCATCGGCGCGGGTATCACCCTGCCGGTTTTGATGCCACTGATGGACGATAGCTGGCGAGCCACCCTGCTGGCGTGGTCGCTGCCAGCCTTATTGGTGGCTGCGGCTCTGTTCCTGCCCCGCCGGGAAATGGCCCGCCCGGTGCGAAAAGCTTCCTGGCTGCCGGACTGGAAAAACCCGCTAACGCTGCGAATCGGCTTACTACTGGGTCTGTCCGGCTCGCTGTTTTTCGGTCTCAATGCCTACATGGGCAGCCTGCTGAAACAGCAGGGCAACTTTGACATGCTGGCCGACGCCTTGTTCTGGTACAACTTCGCCCAGGTGGCGGCGTCCCTGGTGATGCTGAAAATGGCAAAGCGCTGGGTGGGCCTGAAAACGCCCATCATTGTGGCGGCCACGTGCAGCATTGTCGGCACGGTCTTTGCGCTGTTTTTAACTGGTTGGTGGGCCATCGCAAGTGCGACATTCATGAGTTTTACGGCAGGTATTCTGCTGATTCTGCTGGTGGCGTTGCCACCTATGCTGGTGGAATCCGGAGAAACCGGAAGACTGTCAGCGGGCAATTTCCTGGTTGGCTACACCCTGGCGTTTTCTGTCCCCATGATCGGCGGACTGTTAGCCGACTGGGGCAACGATGCCCGTTACGCCGTGGTCTTTATCATCGCGTACTGCATCCTGGCGCTACCCCTTACTTTTACCCTGAACCTCAAACGACAAAAGGGCCAGCCCGAAAGCTGACCCTCTCGCCCCGGTTACCCCGGTGTCAGATGTAATAATCTTTTAACGGCGGGAAACCGTTGAACTCTACAGCGCTGTAAGTCGTGGTGTAGGCACCGGTCGACAGCCAGTACATACGATCCCCAATCGCCAGGTTCAGCGGCAGCGGGTACTTGTGGTGCTCGTACATGATATCGGCGCTGTCGCAGGTTGGGCCGGCGATGACACAGTCCTCACCTTCACCCACTTTTTCAGTCCAGATCGGAAACTTGATGGACTCATCCAGAGTTTCGATCAGGCCGCCGAACTTACCGACATCCGTGAAAACCCAACGGTGGAGCGCTGTGCGGGATTTTCTTGAAATCAGCACGACTTCGCTCACCAAGACACCCGCGTTGGAAATCAACGAGCGGCCAGGCTCGATGATGATCTCCGGCAGGATGTCACCGAAGTCTTCCCTCAGAAAACGGGAAATTTCCTCAGCGTAGGTTTTGAGGTCGTTGGTACGGGTTATGTAGTTCGCCGGAAAACCGCCGCCCATGTTGATCATTTTCAGTTCAATGCCGTCTTCTTCCTTCAGGCGCTCGAAAATCACCTTGACCTTGCCCAGCGCCGCGTCCCACGCGCCGATTTCCCGTTGCTGGGAACCCACGTGGAAGGAGACACCGTAGGGCACCAGGCCCAGATCACGGGCCAGGATCAGCAGGTCCATGGCCATGTCGGTCTGGCAGCCGAACTTCCGGGACAGCGGCCAGTCAGCGGTCAGGGTGCCTTCCGTCAGAATACGCACGTAAATCTTTGAGCCCGGCGCGGCTTTAGCGATGTTGCGCAGATCCGCCTCGGAGTCGGTGGCAAACAGTCGCACGCCTTTCTCGTAGAAGGCTCGAACATCCTTCGCCTTCTTGATGGTATTGCCATAGCTGATCCGGTCACCGGTGACGCCCAATGCCAATACTTTTTCCAGCTCATACACCGACGCAATATCAAAGCTCGCACCCTTGTCCCGAAGCATCGTCAGCACCTGAGGGGCCGGGTTGGCTTTGACCGCATAATAAATGCTGGCGTACGGAAAGCCTTCCACCAGTTCGTGGTACTGGCGCTCTATGGTTGCGGTGTCGATAACCACAAACGGCGTGTCTTTGGTATTGGCGAAGGCCTTGATCCGGCTGAAGGTTTCAGCGCTGTAATAGTCGGCGATCAAGGCGTTGGCAGGTGCGGTCATGGATCGATTTCCCCCGGTGATTTCGCGCGAGTATTGGGCTTTTTCGGCAAGCCCGGTATTAGCATAACTACCCATGCCCGGGGCGCTTTTTGACGCCCTGTTGCGGTATTGCGGTCAGCGGGTCTTCCGGCCATGGATGTTTAGGGTAACGGCCCCGCAGTTCCTTTCGGATCTGGGGGTAGGCGTTACGCCAGAAACTGGCCAGATCCGCCGTCACCGCCAGTGGCCGCTGTGCCGGTGACAGCAGGTGAATGACCACCGGCGTCCTGCCATCGGCCACGGTTGGCGTTTCCTGCCAGCCAAACAAGGCCTGAAGTTTAGCCGCCAGAACCGGCCCATTATCCGCCGTGTAATCCAGGGTGATGGCCTGCCCGGTGGGAATGGTGAGACGCTCCGGAGCCTGGCGTACAAGTGCCTGTTGTTGGCCGTAATCCAGAAGGCTGCTCAATGCGGTCAGAAGATCCAAAGCCTGAACATGTCTCCAGTGGCTCATGCCCGCAAGAAACGGTGCAAGCCAGGATTCAAGTTGCGCTAGCAGAGCAGAGTCACTGGCATTCGGCCAGTCGGGCAGTGAGTGCTTACTTAACAGCAATACCCGGGCCTGCCATTGCCGGGCGCGGGGCGTCCAGGGCAGGCTATCCGCCCCTTTCTGGCGTACCGCCGTCAGCAGGCCCTGCTGGATCAGCTCCCGAGAGGGCGCAGGCAGCGCGGTTTCCGCCACTACAAGCTGTCCCATTCGCCTGACCCGGCGAGCCGTCACCGTGCCCCGGCGATCGTCCCAGCCGGCTTCTTCGTGTTCACGAATGTGGGACTCAAGATCCTGCTCAAACACCACCGGATCCAGCGCGGCTGCCAGATAGATTTTTGCCTCGCGGGACTGGCCATCAAGCTCGGCTGTGGCCAGCCACTCCCAGCGAGCCAGTGGATCGCCTTCGCCCAGTGACGCACCTTTGCCATTGCTAAGCTGATAACGCAGGCTTCCGGGCTTACGGCGTCGGGCAATCCGGTCGGGATAGGCCATGGCCAACAAACGGCCGATATCTCCGTGCAGAGGCATCCCTGATGGGGTTTGAGCCTGGCCCACGAGCTTGCGGAGCTGCTGCTTCAGGGATCGGCCCCGGTCGGTGGCCGCGCGATATCGAAGCTCCCGAATTCTGTCCTCCATGTCCGCACCAGCACTGCGACCCAGGAGGTCTCTGTCTTCCAGCAAAACCACCAGTTCAGCGGCCAGATAGTCAAGGCCGATGGGTTTCGCCATCAGCATCATATGGGCCAGCCTTGGATGGGTCCCGAGCTGACGGGCGGATTTACCGTGATCGGTGATGGCACCATCCGCATCCAGCAGATCCAGCCACTGCAACAGGTCGCGGGCCTGATTCCAGTGCGCGGGTGGCGGCGGATCGATCCATTCCATCTGATCAGCACTGCGGGCGCCCCACTGAGCAAGCTCAAGCACCAGCGGGGCGAGGTCCGCTTGCTGAATTTCCGGCGGCGTGAAGTCCGCCAGTGTGAACTGTGCGGATTCGCTCCAGAGGCGGTAACAAACTCCCGGCTCCAGTCGACCTGCGCGACCTTTGCGCTGTTCCGCCGACGCTTTCGACACCCAGCCGGTCACCAGCCGCGCCATTCCGCTGTTAGGATCGAACACTGCGCGGCGCTGCTGGCCGCTGTCCACCACCACCCGGATGCCTTCAATGGTCAGGCTGGATTCAGCAATGGCCGTAGCCAACACGATTTTTCGTTGGCCTTCGGGCGCTGGCGACAGGGCGAGATCCTGCTCCCGAGGACCAAGATTACCGTAAAGGGGCGCAATGAGTACCGACGTGCCAACTTCAGCACCAAGCGATTCCCTCAGTTGACGCTCGGCCCGTCGGATTTCGCCTGCACCGGGAAGAAAGACCAGTAACGACCCGGTCTCTTCGCGCAGCGCATCGAAAATCACGGTGCACAGATGGTCGACCAGGCGGGCCCGCACTGGCAAGGGCCGATAACGCTCATCTACCGCAAATGCCCGGCCTTCAGCAGTGAGTACGGGAACGTCACCAAGCAACGACGCGATAGGAGCGGTATCGAGAGTAGCCGACATCACGATGACCCGAAGATCCTCCCGCAGCGCCTGTCGGGATTCCCTCACCAGAGCCAGGCCCAGATCGGCCTGCAGGGAGCGCTCGTGGAATTCGTCGAATATCACGACGGCGTAATTCTCCAGCGCAGGGTCTGACTGAATCAGGCGCGTGAGAATGCCCTCAGTGACCACTTCGATCACGGTTTTGCCGGAAATCCGGGTATCCAGTCGTGTGCGATAGCCCACGGTTTCACCGGCTTTTTCGCCAAGCTGCGCCGCCATGAAGCGCGCTGCCGCACGAGCAGCCAGGCGACGGGGTTCAAGCATCAGAATCCGGCGACCCTTGCGCCAGGGTGCATCCAGGAGGGCAAGGGGAACCCGGGTGGTTTTGCCGGCACCGGGCGGTGCCTGAAGCAGCAGGGTAGTTTGCTGCTCCAGCGACTGGAGCAGGTTCGGTAGAATCTGGTCAATCGGGGCCACGGTCAGGAGGACTGAGACGCTCGTGGATGGTTTTCTCTGGCCCACTCATAGATCTGCCGGAACGCATTCGCAATATCTTCCGGTGAATGGGGCGGCTGAAAAATGGCTGCCATTTCACCGTCGGGGTTAATCAGCGCAAAGTGACCACTGTGCTCCACCAGCAGATCGCCCTCGACCTCACGGTGAACGAACACGGCCCCGAGACTCGTGGCCAAATTCCTGAGCACCGACAGTTCACCGGTGGCACCGTGAAAGTTGTCGCCGAAAAAGCCCACATAGTCACGGAGTTTTTCGGGCGTGTCGTGCTCCGGATCGGCGGTGATCAGCAGATACTCCGGTTGTGGCAGGTTGGCGGGCAGCAGGCTTTCGATTTTCCGCAGACTGGCCATGGCGGCAGGGCAGATGTCGGGACAGTTGGTGTAGCCAACAAAGGCGAAGGTCCAGTGGCCCTTGAGATCTTCTGGTGTGAACGGTTCGCCCTTCTCGTCCTGCAACTGGAAATCGGTCAGTGGCCTGGGCTTATCATACACATAGGTATTGATATCACTGAGTTCCGGCGCAGGCTTGGGCTCCTGAGGGCCTGCCAGAAAAACCTGACGGCCAACAACCAGCGCTAAGATAACAATCACCACCAGCAGCAGAACCGCCAGTGTCATGCGGATGGACCGGGTCATAGTGTCTCCGTAGCGCTATTAGAAAGCGCTGTCAGAAGTTGTGATCAGAAAGTGCGATCAGAAAAAGACAAAATGGTCGACAAGCAGAAATACAAACAACACCATCAGGTAGGTAATCGAATACTTGAAGGTCTTCAGGGCCACCCGACGATCGTCGCCACGCAAAAGACGAACCGAGTACTGAAGGAATCGGAGCCCGAGTGCCAGCGCACCGACCAGATAGATAATGCCCGACATGCCCGTCACGAAAGGCAGCAGGCTGACGGCCAGCAGTATCAGCGTGTACAGCAGAATGTGCAGTTCGGTATACCGGTTACCGTGAGTGACCGGCAGCATGGGGATACCGGCTTTGGCATATTCCTCTTTACGATGGATCGCCAGCGCCCAGAAATGCGGCGGCGTCCAGGCAAAAATAATCAACACCAGCAGCAGGGCGTGGCCGTCGATCTGGCCCGTGACGGCCGTCCAGCCCAGCAGAGGTGGCATGGCACCGGCCAGCCCACCGATCACAATGTTCTGGGGCGTCATGCGCTTCAGAAACAGGGTGTAAACGCCGGCGTAGCCCACCAGAGATGCCAGTGTCAGCCAGGCGGTCAGGCTATTCACCTGCCAGACCAGAATCACCATTCCGGCAGCCGCTAGAACCGTGGCAAACAGCATGGCCTCCAGCGGCGCAATTTTTCCGGTTGCCACCGGCCGATTGCGGGTACGCGCCATCACAGTATCGATTTTCTGATCCACAACATGATTAACGACTGCGGCAGCACCGGCCAACAAAGCGATACCAAGATTACCGTAGAGCAGTACCTCCCAGCCGGGAACGCCGGGCGTTGCCAGCAGCATGCCAATCAGCGATGTGAGGATCATCAGGGCGACAACCGTCGGCTTGGTCAGTTCCAGATACTGGCGCCAGGTAATGCCTGCCGAAGACTCGGATTCGCTGGAAGCCTGTGCGGGCAGCCTCTCAACATGCTCGCTCATGCTGTCACCTCTCGATCATTCATTGTCGTATGTTGTGTTACCGGGCCGAACAGGCTAACCGGAACTCGCTGCAGACGCCAGATCAGGTTGATCACGCTCAGCAAAAGGCCTGCCCCCATGGCATTATGCGCTATCGCCACAGACAGGGGGATGTTGAATATAATATTGGCCAGACCCAACAGAATCTGTACTGCCAGAACCGTGGCGACCAACGCCACGTGCCACGCCAATGGTGTTCTGCTCACCCGGCGCCACAGCAATGCCAGAAGAACCGTAAAATAGGCAAGTACGATCAGGGCGCCGACCCGATGGGTAACATGAATGGCGACCCGGCCATCAGCGTTCAACTGGCCGCCGAGGTAATTCGGGCCGACATGCTGAGTAACGTCAAAGCCATGCTGGAAGTCCATATCATCCGGCCACCACTGGCCCTGGCAGGTAGGCAAATCGGTGCAGGCCACGGCGGCATAGTTGGCGGCTGTCCAGGCGCCCAGGGCAATCTGTATGACTACTAGAGTCAGGCCGATGTAAAGCCATGGGCGGAACCGCCGGATAGCCATAGGGGCTGGGTCTGGATCCGCCCTTGTGGCCAACTGGACGTCCGTTGGATGCGCACTGCTGCGGGTGGCGTCATGGTTTGCGGAAAGCCGGCGTAAGCGCAAGGTCAGCAACGTGAGAAGACTCAGGGTGGTAAAGCCGCCCAGCAGATGGAGAGCGACCACCTGGGGCCAAAGCTTCAGCGTCACCGTCCACATGCCAAACGCGCCCTGCAGAATGATAAACCCGGCGATGAACAGGGACAGTTTAACGGGCAATCCCTCACGGCGGTGGCGCACCGCGTATCCCGCCAGACCAAACACGATCAGGCCAAGCGTTCCGGCGGCGTAACGGTGAATCATTTCCGGCCAGCCTTTTTCCACATCCACCGGCGTATCCGGGAAACGGGCGTTGGCTATCGCCATACGTGCTTCATCGTGAGGCACCGTAAGAAATCCATAACAGCCGGGCCAGTCCGGGCAGCCAAGCCCTGCGTGCACCAGCCGGGTCCAGGCGCCGAGCATGATAACGACCACCGCGAACAAGGTGGCCAGCAGGGCCACTTTGGCCAACAGGCTGGTACGGCTGGGAAACGAGGGCTGCGTATGGTTCAAGGTCGAGTCTCCGGAAATGCGTCTAACCGATCTGTGACAGTTTCAGCAGTTGCTTGAGGTCCTTCAGCATTTCCTTGCCGGTATGTTCACTGCCGTAATGCATGATGATATTGCCGAATGGGTCAACAACCAGAATTCTCGGCTGCTGGACAGGATCGACACCGGCAGGCCAGGAAGGTTCCGCGTTATCGGACAGGGTCAGCTTTTCCATCAAGGCATATTCCTTGGGCCAGCGTTGGGCCAGATCGTCGCTCATACCGCCCACCCAGGCTGACCGGTTGACCCGATTGGCGCGCTTGCCCAGAGCAATATTCACCTGACGGGTGCGGTACAGTAAGTCCTCACAGGAAGCGCCGCAGTCTTCCGCAACTACCACCATCATCCATTCCGGTTCCACCAGCTCAGGACCAAATCGTTCTGCCAGAGGCGACCCATCAGCGCCGTGCAACTGTAATTCTGCAACAGGAAAGGGCGGCTCAATCAGTTCGCCATGGTTGCTGTGGCCGGTCGGATTCAGCCATCCGGTGTAATACATCACCGTTGCCAGAATCATCGGGCCAAAACCGATGGCAAACAGCAACAAGGCCATTCTACGGCCTCGCTTGACCTGCTGCGGTGAGAGTTTGTTGTTCGCATTATTCTGATTCGTGGACTCAGCCGTTGTCATCGTCGTTTCCCGTTTTGCGGTAGCTTGCAACCACCGTCAATATAATTAGTGCGGCGGCCAGTGAAAACCACTGCGCTGCATAGCCGTAGTGAGTCTGTGGCCCCATCCGGTCCGGTGCCCAGTCGGCGCGATAGGCACCGGGCTGGTCGGGTCCTTCAAGGCGCATAATCAGAGGCGCAACCGTCGGGCTCACTCTCTGGACATCGGTTTGCGTCAGCGCCTGAACCCTTCTTGGCCACCCCGTCTGATCGTCCGACGTTTCCATAAGCACCGGCGGATCGGGATATTCATTCAGTCGACCCGAAAGGACCGCAGCCTCAAACGGCGTGTCGAGATCGGGAAATTCATCCCGTCGCCGGGGCGCCTGCACCCAGCCGCGATTGACTATCAGAGCCGCACCGTTCTCCGGCTGAAAGAGCGTTAATACCTCATAACCGGGAGCACCGTCCCGGGTTCTGTTATCCAGCAGCCAAGTCATTTCCCGATACCGGCCGCTGAGAGTAACCGGCTGCCCCTCTTCCAACCCCGCGGCAAGGTGCACAGGCCACTCAAGTTCATTACTCTGGGTTTCCCACCGGGCAAGCTGGGCCTGCTTTTCATCGGCCCGCTCCAGTTGCCAGCTGCCCAAAAACACCAGCAGAGGCAGAAAAAGACCCGAAAACAGCAATAGCCTCCAGTCAAAACGCCACTGCCTGGCTGGACCTGAGACCGGATCAGACATGGTCTGCTATAGTGGCCACTGAACGCACGCTTTGCACCACAGGATTAATCATGCTGAAAATTCTCATCGTTGTACTCTTGCTGGCGGTTCTGGTGAGCCTGTTCAGTGGGTTGTTCTTCCTGATACGGGATGGCGGGAAATCCAACAGAGTTCTCAATTCCCTTGCACTGCGGGTCGCCCTGAGCGTAGCGCTGCTGGCGGTCATTCTGATATCTCTCTGGCAAGGGGGCCTGACGCTTAATCCGACCCCCTGAAAACAACGTCAGATTATGTACACGAACACAAACAATCCCAGCCAGACCACGTCTACAAAGTGCCAGTACCAGGCCGCGGCTTCAAAACCGAAATGGTAGTCGGCAGTGAAGTGCCCTTTGAGTATCCGAACCAGCATAATGATCAGCATCAGCGAGCCGAGTATTACGTGGAGCCCGTGGAAGCCGGTCAGCATAAAGAACGTGCTGCCGTAGATACCTGACTGCAGCGTCAGATTCAGGTCCTGGTATGCGTGGGCATACTCATATCCCTGAACAAACACGAAAATCAGGGCCAGAGCGATGGTCGTGCTAAGCCAGATCTTGACCTTATTGCGATGGTTTTCCTTCAGGGCATGGTGAGCCACCGTCAGTGTGAAGGAAGACGTGACCAGCAGAATGGTATTGATCAGCGGCAATCCCCAAGGGCCGATGATACCTTCCGGCGCAGGGTAAGCCTCAGGATCCGGCGTATTGATCAGTGGCCAGGTGGCCTGGAAACCTTCCCAGAGCATATTGGTGCTACCTTTATCGCCTTCGCCCCCCAGCCAGGGGATGGCGAATACACGGGCGTAGAAGAGCGCACCAAAAAACGCGGCGAAGAACATCACCTCGGAGAAAATGAACCAGCTCATGCCCCAGCGGAATGATCGATCCATCTGCGGGCTGTATAGCCCTGAACGGCTTTCTTTGATGACAGTACCGAACCACCCAAACAGCATATAAACCATAATGGCCGAGCCGATCCAGAAGGTGATCCAGGAACCGGTGGTTTCCACGCCCTGCTTTCCATTCACCATAATGGCCGCAAGCCCATAAAGCATTACACCCAGGCCGACGGTGGCCACAATCGGCCACTTGCTCTGTTCCGGCACGTAATAGGTCTGGTTATCCGCCATGACATTCTCCGATGGCTTATCCGTTATCGATTGTTGTTGTATCCACAGGCATCATCGCCCGAACTTATTTTACTTCCGGCGGTGTCGAGAAGGTGTGGTAAGGCGCCGGTGAAGGCACTGTCCACTCAAGACCTTCCGCGCCATCCCAGGGCTTTGCGGATGCTTTCTCGCCACCTCTTGCACACTTGACCACAATGAACAGGAACAGTAACTGGGTCGCGCCGAACATGAACGCGCCGATGCTGGACACCATATTGAAGTCAGCGAACTGCAGAGCGTAATCCGGAATACGACGCGGCATACCCGCCAGCCCCAGGAAGTGCATGGGAAAGAAGGCCAGGTTCATGCCCACGAACGACAGCCAGAAATGAGTCTTGGCCAGAGTTTCGTCGTACATGTGGCCCGTCCACTTGGGCAACCAGAAATAGGCGGAGGCAAAGATACCGAAGATGGCACCTGGCACCAGTACGTAGTGGAAGTGGGCAACCACAAAGTAGGTGTCGTGGTACTGGAAGTCAGCCGGTGCAATGGCCAGCATCAGGCCGGAGAAACCGCCGATGGTAAACAGGATAACGAAGGCCACCGCAAACAGCATGGGTGCTTCAAAGGTCAGGGAGCCGCGGAACATGGTAGCCACCCAGTTGAAAACCTTCACCCCGGTGGGCACCGCAATCAACAAGGTGGCGTACATGAAGAACAACTGGCCAGCGATGGGGATACCCACAGTAAACATGTGGTGAGCCCAGACCAGGAATGACAGCAGGGCGATAGCGCCCACTGCGTAAACCATGGAGGCATAGCCGAACAGCGGTTTACGGGAGAAGGCCGGGATAATGTGGGACACCGCGCCGAACGCCGGCAGGATCATGATGTAAACCTCAGGATGCCCGAAGAACCAGAAAAGATGCTGGAACAGCACTGGATCACCGCCACCAGAGGCGTCAAAGAAACTGGTGCCGAAATTGATGTCCATCAGCATCATGGTCACCACACCCGCCAGCACCGGCATAACCGCAATCAGCAAAAACGCAGTGATCAGCCAGGTCCACACGAACAGCGGCATTTTCATCAGGGTCATGCCCGGCGCCCGCATATTCAGGATTGTGGCGATCACGTTGATAGCGCCCATGATCGACGAAATACCCATGATGTGAACGGCGAAGATAAAGAAGGTCGTGCTCGGCGGGCCGTAGGTGGTCGATAGCGGCGCGTAGAAGGTCCAGCCAAAGTTAGGCGCACCCCCTTCCATAAACAGAGTAGAGATCAGAATCAGGAAAGCGCACGGCAGCAGCCAGAAGCTCCAGTTATTCATCCGCGGCAGGGCCATATCGGGCGCACCTACCATCAGCGGAATCATCCAGTTGGCCAGGCCGACAAAGGCAGGCATAACCGCGCCGAACACCATAATCAGACCATGCATGGTCGTCATCTGGTTGAAGAATTCCGGCTCAACAATCTGCAGGCCCGGCTGGAACAGCTCGGCCCTGATGACCATGGCCATGGTCCCACCAAGCAGGAACATGGCGAAACTGAACATCAGGTACATAGACCCGATGTCCTTGTGATTGGTCGTCAGCAGCCACCGTGTAATTCCCTTGGCAGGACCGTGGTGATGATCGTCCTGGGCGTGGGTATCTGTAACCGCACTCATGAAAACCCCCGTTACCGCCTAAAAGTTCTGGCTGGTGATGTCATTAATCTGGAAGTGGTTAAAAACGCGATGCCGGCAATTTTCTCCGGCATCGCGTGTTCAATCATTCCTGGTTTTTGTAATCGAAGACCTGTTTCGGCGTCACCATCTCACCGGTGTTGTTACCCCAGGCATTTCGCTCGTAGGTAATAACGCCGGCAAGATCGACTTCGCTCAACTGGTTACCGAACGCCTGCATCGAGGTTCCCGACTTCCCGTTCACTACAATATCCAGGTGAGCGGCCATGTCCTCGAGTGCGATGCGGCTACCTTTCAGAGCCGGGAATGCAGGAGGCGCACCACTGCCATCAGGCTGGTGACAGGCGGCGCAAGCCGTGGCGTAAGCTTTTTCGCCCCGCTCCATAAGCTCGGCCATGGTCCAGTCTTTCTGGGTCAGTTCTCGCTCCGCCGCAGCGGCCGCTGTCTGTTCGGTGACCCAGGCATCGTACTCTTCCCGGGGAACCGCTTTGACAACCACCGGCATAAAGCCGTGCCTCACGCCGCACAGCTCTGTGCACTGACCCCGATAAATGCCAGGCTCGTCCACTTGCGTCCAGATTTCGTTAATGAATCCGGGAATGGCATCTTTCTTCAGCCCGAACGCCGGCACCCACCAGCTGTGGATGACATCGTTGGAAGTCAGCAGCAGGCGGACCCGAGTATTCGTTGGAATCACCATCGGATTATCGACATCCAACAAATAGTGTTCGCTTTTCGCTGTCCGGTTATAGATTTCATCTTCGCTGGTGGCGATGTTGGAGAAGTATCCGAACTCCTCGTCTATGTAATCGTATTTCCAGCGCCACTGATAGCCTGTCACCTTGATATCGATCTCGGCTTCGGTGGTGTCGTACATATCGATAAGAGTTGCGGTCGCGGGAATAGCCATAGCCACAAGAATGACCAGCGGTATGATGGTCCAGAGAATTTCCACAAGTGTGTTTTCGTGAAAATTGGCCGGTTTTCGGTCAGGGGATTTACGATGGGCAAAGATCGACCAGAACATAACCCCGAAGACCACGACGCCGATGACGACGCAGATCCACAGAATAATCATGTGAAGGTCATAAATATCATTACTGGTGCTGGTGACTCCGGGCCTCATGTTCATCGCCCAGTCCGCCATGGACAAGGCCGGGAACATAAGTCCGCCCAAAAGCGCACCTGCCCGCTTAACGTACACGCGCATACTGTGTCTCCACAGACTGTTATTCTTGTCGGATTTCGCGACCAATCCCTCTGCCTCGAACAGTGTTCGCACACACTGTCGTTGTCAGAACGGAAGTCTGCTTAGGATAAATCAGCGACAAGTATAGGCACATATTGAAAAAATTCGAAAGTCCCAAGCGCCAGAATTGTACTCAACAAGGAAGATTTTTCTGACTGTGACGCCTCACAAAGCAACTGCTGTAGCCCTTTCACAGACCGACCGCCGGCTCTGGGCACTGGCCTGGCCACTGATGCTCACTAATCTCACCGTGCCTTTGCTCGGGTTGGTAGACACCGCCGTGCTGGGGCACCTGGAAAGCCCGGAATACCTCGGTGCGGTGGCGGTGGGCGCGAACCTGTTCAGCATTCTGTACTGGACCTTCGGCTTCATGCGCATGGGCACGACCGGCCTGGCCGCCCAGGCCTGGGGCAGAAGGGATGAATTTGCCCAGATCGCCCTGCTGTTGAGGTCCGTGCTGCTGGCCATCGGTATCGGATTGGTGCTGATCATTTTTCATCAGCCACTGATCCGCATCGGGCTGACTCTGATGGACCCCAGTCAGAGCGTTGCCGAACTGGCCTCCGGCTATGCCTCGATCCGGATCTGGAGCGCGCCCGCCGTGCTCTGTCAGTACACACTGGTGGGCTGGCTGATCGGCACCCAGACGCCGAAAGGCCCCATGGTTATGCTGATTGTGGCCAACGGCCTGAACATTGTTCTGGATGTTCTGTTTGTAACGGTTCTTGGCTGGAACAGCGCTGGTGTGGCCATAGCGACAGTCATGGCTGAATACTCCGCAGCGGGCGTCGGCTTTTACCTGGTACTGAACAAAATGCCCGCCGGTCAGCGCTTCACCCGGGCGCTGTTTGGCAGGCTCAGCGATTATCTGACTATTCTGCGGGTGAACCGCTACATCATGGTGCGCACCATCGCCCTACTGCTTGTGCTGGCGTTTTTCACGGCGCAGGGCGCCCGTCAGGGAGATACGATACTGGCTGCCAATGCCGTACTAATTACTTTCTTGCTGGTTATATCCAACGGCCTGGACGGCTTTGCCAATGCCGCTGAAGCCCTGATTGGCGAAGCTGTCGGGCAAGGCGATCGGGAGCAGTTCCGGCGAGTGTTCCGGGTAGCTCTGCGTTGGTCACTCTGGGGTTCTGTGCTGTTCACCGTAGCATTCGTACTGGGCGGAAGGACGCTGATCAATCTGTTGACCGGCATTGAGGAAGTGCGACACACGGCCTGGCAATACCTGCCCTGGCTCTGGGCGCTGCCACTGACGGCCGTGTGGGGCTTTGTGCTGGACGGTGTGTTCATCGGTGCCACACGAACCCGGGACATGCAGAACGCCATGTTGGTGTCGGCAGGGCTGGTTTTCCTGCCGGTATGGTGGCTAACCACCGGCTGGGGCAACCACGGCCTCTGGTTTGCCCTGATCAGCCTTATGGTAGCCCGCGCCCTGACCATGGGGTGGCTGTGTTGGCAGCACACCCGGCACGATCGCTGGTTTGCACGGTCGCCAGTTTGAAGGAAATGCCCGTTCTGAAGGTGCTTGCTGACCGGGCAGACTGCGGAATCTCGTCTACACTTGTCAGGAAAAGCAGGCGTGTGGCCTAGCCGGCCAACTTTTGCTGTCATCAGCGATTCTGCTCCTGACAATCCTGACAACGGGAGGCGCCTTGCGACACTATTCCGTTCAGACATCGGCACCTCCTCAAATGACACCGACGGCCGTGTTAGACATTATCAATCAGGCCAGGCGCCAGGAAGCACGCTCTGGCAGCTTCCTCCGGCAGATGCAGGAAAGTGCCGCTTCATTGCCCTCAACCATCGTGATCGAGGGTTATCAGCCGGCCGGCTGCCTGTTCCAGTTTGCGGTCGAATACATTGAAATGGCCCCCAGGCTGATCGAGTGCGTCGAAGCCTGTGCTGCGGAAGCCGGGAACTCGGAATTGTTCGCGCCGTTTATAAAAGCTGCAATTGGTTACTTTACTCAGCCCTCGGTGTTGCTGGTACGCTACGACGGTTTGGGTGGGCTGCTGATTCGGGCCTACCTGTGCCACCGTCTGATGGAAGAGATGTGTGAAAACAACCGCTCTACCCGTGCCAGTGACCTGGTGGATGTGGAGGCAACGAGAGCCAACCTGCTGGCGCATCAGTTGATTGGCGAACCTTTCGCCAACGAACTGGACCAATCCATTACCGTCACCGTGCTACAGATCGCGGGCACACCGGATTATTACGAACTGAATCTCGATCCGTTCGTAGATCAGACCAGGAACGCTGCGTGGGATTGGATGAAGCAGTATTGGGATAATCTGCTGGAGCGAAATCATATTCGCCTCTCTCTGGGAGGCGCTGGGTAGTAAACACGTAAGTGGGCATGCTGATGTTAAAAAACTGGATAATCCCCCTGGTCCTGGCTGCCTTTCCCGTGAGCCTGGCAGCGGAGCCTGTTGTCCTCTCGGTGCGGATAACCGACAACAGCACCGGCGAGCCGGTCGGGGATGCCCGGGTCATCGTCAATCACGGGGCCGCGGCCAAACCGTCCAGCGCCGACATGGTGCAGGAAAATCGCCAGTTCCGGCCGAAATCCCTGGTGGTGGCCAGGGGCTCGGAAGTCAACTTTCCGAACCGTGACACCACTCAGCACCATGTGTATTCCTTCTCTCCAGCCAAAGTATTCAACTTGGAACTGTTCGCAGATCAACCTGAGGCCCCGATACTATTTGATAAAACCGGCGTGGTTGAGATTGGCTGCAATATCCACGACCAGATGCAAGCCTTCATTCTGGTGACCGACAGTGCCTTGACCGCTCGGACCGACGGCTCCGGGATGGCGACCATTTCCATGCCCGCAGACACCGCAAATTCAGGCGAGCTCAGTCTCAGCCTCTGGCACCAGAGGCTAAGCAACCCCGCCCGTGCGCTGGATTTCACGATCAGCTTTCCGGCATCAGATCCCGTTGAACTGATGCTTGACCTGGCACCCGAGCGTAAAGAGACAGGGCGCCTGGACGGGCTGCAGAAACGTTATCGGGATCTTTGATGGACATAGCAAATCATATTGGATTTCGGGGTCGGCTGGTGTCCGCCATGGTGGCTCTGGTTGCCGTTGTCAGCCTGAGCATCGGTGCTCTGCTAATGCTCTACCTGTTCGAAGACGAGCAATCCCGCGCCATGGAGCAGCTCAGCCTGGGCGAACGGGTAGCCGAAGAAATTCTGCAACGCCGTACCAGCCTGATTTTCTCCCGCCTGGATGTTGTTGTAAGAGACTTCGGCTTTCTGTCAGCACTGGCCAGTCGTGACCGGCTGACTGCCGACAGCGCTCTGGAAAACCAGAGCCGCCGGGTTGGAGCCCGGTTCGCTGTGATCCTCGATAGCAACGGCCGGACACTCGCAGCGGCAGATAACCCGCCCCCGGGACTGGAAGAACGCGCAGAAACCCTGAACCTGCTGACCGAAGCACGGGCGAGCGGATTTGCCAGCCAGGTAGCAGTCATAAACGATCAGGCCATTGAGCTGGTGACGATTCAGGTGGAAGCGCCAGGACTGCGGGCACAGCTGATTGCAGGTTTCGAACTTGGCAAGGAAGTGGCCGACATTATTGAACGCTTGAGCGGCACTGAAGTGCTTTATCGTGCCCGGACGGAAAATGCCGGTAGATTCCGGTTTCTGGCTGAAGGCGGGGACATGAGCGATGAACGGCTCAGCGAACTGGCCAGCGAGAGCACTGGCAATCAGAGCACCGGTAACCAGAACACCGCTAGTCTGGGCACCAGCGCCCATTATTTCACCCGCGTGGTGGCGCTTTCCAATGAGGCCGACGCCCGGCTGCAATTGCTTCTGCTCATCAACCGCGATGCCAGCCTGAATGCCTACTTCCAACGCGCGATTGAGATTTTGCTGCTGATCAGCATCGTACTTGTGCTGGCGGCACTAATCGCGCTGATTGTTGCCCGTAGCCTTGGCAAGCCTGTGCTCAGCCTCGCTCAGTATGCCAAAGCCATTGGTGATGGCGAGTCGCCGGAACCACCCCCGGTCCGGGTCGGCGGCGAGTTGGCGGAACTTCGCCACGCACTGGGTGACATGCTGGGCAAACTCAAAGACCGGGAAGAGCAGATTCGCTACGCCGCCAGCCATGATGAAATTACCGGCCTGCCGAATGCCCATGCATTCCTGAACAGCGTGCGGGAAGGCTTCCGGAACGGCCAGGCTTACCGGCTGTTCGGCCTTCGCATCAGTGATCTATCCAATATTAACGATACGCTGGGGCTGGCCTTCGGCGACCAGGTGCTTCGCGCGGTCGCAGACCGGCTAAAACATGGACTGCCCGACCACGCGGAACTGGCCCGCACCGGCGGTGGCGAATTTCTGATGCTGGCCGACGCCTGCACCGGCGAAGAACTGGGCGCCCTGGCCAATCAGATTCTGGATGCCGTGCAGGCGCCCATGCAGATCAGCAATACGCCGTTTTCTCTGCGCTGTACCATGGTGTCGCTGCAATTGCCGGAGGATGCGCAGGATACCGACCAGGTCCGTCGGCGGCTGAACCTGACTTTTGAACTGGCACAGACCACCCGCCAGCGCGTCACTCACTATCAGCCGGGGCGGGACGAGGATCATCTGCGTGAACTGCAGATCATTTCGGATCTGACCGGCGCCATCGCCAACATGGGCCTGCACATGAACTATCAGCCCAAGCTGGCCATGGCCGATGGCAGCCTGCGGCAGGTGGAAGCCCTGGTTCGCTGGATCCACCCTGAGCTGGGTTTCATTTCCCCGGAGGAATTCATTTTCCTGGCGGAACAGTCCGGCCAGATCACCGACCTGACCCGCCACATTCTGCGCCGGGTCGCCGAGGATGCCAGCCAGTGGCATGCGTCCGGCCTGAAAATCGGTGTCGCCATCAATCTGTCGGCTCTGGATCTGGCTCGACCAGAGTTGATTGATGAAGTCGCCGATGCTTTCTCGGACTGGCAGTTGCCCATGTCCGATATTACCCTCGAGGTGACCGAAAGCGCACTGATGGATGATCCCAAAACCGCCCTTGAAACCCTTGGCAGGCTGCGCAAACTGGGCGTAACCCTGTCGGTGGATGACTTCGGAACCGGCTATTCATCCCTGTCACAGCTGCGCAAACTGCCGGTTCAGGAGCTGAAGATCGATAAATCCTTTGTACTGAAACTCAACAGCGAACCGCAGGACCAGCTCATCGTTAAATCCACCATTGATATGGCCCATGGTCTTGGCCTGAAAATCGTCGCCGAGGGCATCGAAAACCATGAAACCTGGCACATTCTGAAAAACTGGGGCTGCGAAACCGGCCAAGGCTTTTACATGAGTCGGCCCGTGGCGCCGGCCGATCTGCCTGCCACCCTCAAAGCTCTTCAGCAATTGAGGCCGGAACTGGAAAACTCACGAGAGACAAGCTCATGAGAAAATGTGTCAATACCCTTGCCGCGGGCTGTCTGGCACTGGCATCGGCGGCCCCGGCTACAGCCGATGTTGGCAGCCGACTCTGGGCAACCGGGGGCGTCACCTCTATTGAGGGCAGCGCCGGGGGCGGCCTGTCGCCCTGGGCGTTACTGAACGGTTATGCCAGCGACGAGGAATGGGGCGGCACGGTGACGGTATCTCAGGCGAAAACTGACGATTATTCACTGAGCGTGACAGGGGCCGGCGTGACCTGGCAAAACCGGATTGAACTGACCTTTGCGCGGCAGACGCTGGATCTGGACTCTCTGGTATTCACCCTCAAAAACGGCTTTGGCCTTGAGGAAGACGAGCTGGTTCAGGATGTTGTCGGCCTCAAGGTCCGGCTCGCAGGCGATGTGCTCTACAGCCCATGGGGCCAGTGGTCGGCGGGCCTTCAACACAAACAGAACCGGGAATACACGGTGCCGGAGGCGATCGGCTCTGAAGACGACACGGGTACCGATTTTTACATCGGCGGCAGCAAGCTGTTCTTCGCCGCCATTGCCGGTCGCAACCTGCTGGTCAACGGCACAGTGCGAGCTACCAAAGCCAACCAGGGCGGCTTGCTAGGGTTCGGCGGTGACAAAAACAACAGTTACGAGGCTATGGCGGAAGGCAGCGTCAGCCTGTTTCTGACCCGTCAGTGGTTGGTTGGTGCGGAGTATCGCCAAAAGCCAGACAACCTGAGTTTTGCCACAGAAGACGACTGGTGGGATGTGTTCATCGCCTGGGTACCGGACCGCCGGGTCTCGGTCACCGCCGCCTGGGTCAACCTCGGGGACATTGCCACCCTGAAAGACCAAACCGGCGCCTACCTGTCCCTGCAGGCCAGTTTCTGAACCCCCGGAGGACACCATGAGATTATCCCTGCTGATGCTCGTTCTGGCTTCGATTGTGCTCGGTGGCTGCCAGACAGCCAACGACAGCCGTGAAACCTCACCCGCGCTCTATGAACAGCTTGGCAAACGCACCGGCATCGCGGACATTGTGGAAGACCTGCTTTATCTGATCGTTGAAGACGACCGGATTAACGAGCACTTCGCAGGCGTCGATGTCGAACAGTTCCACACCAACCTGACCGATCAGCTTTGCAGCATCAGCGGCGGCCCCTGCACTTACACCGGCCGCGGTATGCGGGAAAGCCATGCCGACATGAACATCACCGACACTGAGTTCAATGCCCTGGCCGAAAATCTGATTCTGGCCATGGAAGCGAACGGGGTTCCCACCAGCGCCCAAAACAGGCTGATTGGACGTCTGGTACCCCTGTATCCGGGTATCCGCAATCTCTGAACCTCCACATCAATTTGGGAGCCGTCGCAAAAAATACAGGTAAGGGGTTACCAATGACTGACAAGAAAATGGAAATACGTCCGGGCCGGTATCGCCACTACAAAGGCCGGGACTACCAGGTGATCGATATCGCCCGTCACAGTGAGACCGAGGAACGGATGGTCGTCTATCGCTGTCTTTACGGCGACCGAAGCCTCTGGGTAAGGCCTCTGGCCATGTTTCGTGAAACCGTGGAAGTAGCAGGCGAAGAGGTGCCGCGGTTCGCGTTTGTGGCGGATGAGTAGCGTTTTATCAGTCGTCTGATCCAGACTTGAAAAATACCACCTGCTGAACCGTGTGATCGTCATTGTTATCACGCTTGTTCACCCGGGTCTGCAGCTCTGCGTCTTCCGGCTTCGGAGTATCTGATACCGCATCCGTGAACCCGCAAGCCACGCATTCGCGAACCTGATCCTCATCGTCTGTGGTGAACATCATGATCTTGTCCATTTCAGCGCAGCGCGGACAAACCGCACCGGCGATAAAGCGTTTTGGACTCGCCATTTCGTTGTTCTCCAAAAAACATGGGCACGGCCGACATACGCCGGCTGTACCCTGACGGTTCAGGCAGCGTCGTCGGTGATGCCGTTCTGTTTCAGCAGTGCATCCACTTCCGGTTCGCGGCCACGGAAGGCCTTGAACAGCTCCAGGGGCTCCTGCGAACCGCCTTTTTCCAGAATGTTTTGCAGAAACGCCTTACCGGTTTCCTGATCGAAAATGCCCTTCTCCTCAAACAGCGAGAACGCATCCGCCGCCAGTACTTCCGCCCACTTGTAGCTGTAGTAGCCCGCAGCATAACCGCCGGCAAAGACGTGGGAGAAACTGTTCGGGAACCGGTTGAACTCGGGCGTCTCGACCACCGCAATCTCACTGCGTACCTGCCGGTGCATTTCCAGCGGGTTGGTGGGTGCATCGGGCGTGAACTCCGCGTGCAGCCGGAAATCAAACAGCGAGAACTCAATCTGACGCACCATGGCCATGCCCGACTGGAAGTTTTTCGCTGCCAGCAGCTTCTGCAAGAGGTCGTCCGGCAGCGGTTCACCGGTCTCGTGATGAGAAGCGATCAGTGCCAGTGATTCCGGGTGCCAGCACCAGTTCTCCAGGAACTGCGAGGGCAGCTCCACGGCGTCCCATGCCACACCGCTGATGCCGGACACGTCCATCACCTCCACCTGGGTCAGCATGTGATGCAGGCCATGGCCGAATTCGTGAAACAGCGTGGTCACCTCATCGTGGGTGAGCAGTGACGGCTTGCCATTGACCGACGGCGTGAAGTTGCAGGTCAGAAACGCCACCGGCAACTGGATCTTGCCCCGCAGGTTGCGCCACCGCACCCGGCAATCGGCCATCCAGGCGCCGCCACGCTTGCCCTGACGGGAGTAAGGATCAAGATAGAACCATGCCAGCGGCTCACCACCCCGGCTGATGCAGTAGGCCGTAGCGTCCTCGTGCCAGGTTTCCACATCGGCCCTGGCTTCAATCTGCACGTCGAACAGCTTTTCCACCACCTGGAACAGGCCGGACACCACCTTATCCGCCGGAAAATAAGGCCGCAGAATTTCCGGGGAAATGTCGTAGCGCTGCTGGCGCAGTTTCTCGCTGTAATAGCCGATATCCCAGGCCTGCAGATCGTCCATGCCGTGGGTGTCCAGGGCAAAGGCCTTCAGTTCGCCAAATTCCCGCTCGGCAATAGGCCTGGATTTTTCAGCAAGCTGATTGAGGAAATCCAGCACCTCATCCACGCTGCGGGCCATCTTTTTGGCCAGCGACCGCTCAGCAAAATTATTGAAACCCAGAAGGTTTGCCATGGTGTGACGGCGCTTGAGAATTTCCGCCATTACCGGCGTATTGTCCCAGGTACCACCATCTGGGCCGACATCGGAGGCACGGGTTACAAACGCTTCGTACACTTCGCGGCGCAGTTCCCGGTTATCGCAATAGGTCAGAACCGGATAGAAGCTGGGGAAATCCAGGGTGATAACGTAGCCATCCAGCTCTTTCTGCTTCGCGGCCTCTTGGGCTCCCTCCAGGGCGCTTTCCGGAATCCCGGCCAGGTCCGCCACATCCGAAATATGCTTGTACCAGTGCTGGGTGGCGTCCAGAACATTGTCGCTGAAACTGTTGGACAGCTCTGAAATTTCCATGGACAGACTGGCGTACTGCTCCTTCTCGGCCTTCGGCAGATCTACGCCGCCCAGATGGAAATCTCTAAGGGTGTTTTCAATAGACTTGCGCTGAGCTTCGGTCAGCTCTTTGAAGTCCTCCCGGGCCTTGAGCTTTTTGTAGGCCTCGCACAGTTGCGAATTCTGGCTGAGCTCGGTGGTGTACTCGGTCAGCTTTTCCAGGCAGCTTTTATACACCTTGCGAAGCTCATCGCTGTTCATCACGCCGTTCAGGTGGGAAATCACCGACCAGGCCGTTTCCAGCTTGTTTTCCTGACTCTGCATCGGCTGAACAAGGGTTTCCCAGGTAGGGTCCTCTTGCTCGGCCAGTTGACCGATTTTCATTCGGTTCTCGCTGAGAATCTGGTCAATGGCGGTTTCCATGTGTTCGACTCGGATGTGATCGAACTTCGGTAACAGGTCGTCTGTCAGCAGTGGGTTATTCATAAATCCCCTTCTAAGCAATTTGAATCTGATGTAATTTCAGGTGACTCCATGATAGGAGGAGTATCCGGGGGAGACCTTTCCGAAACTGTGCGGAGCCATGGATGGCGGAGCCCAAGCGTCACATGGATGTGCCGCAAGGAGCGTGTTTCGGAAAGGTCTCCCCCGGATGCTCCAGACTCCGGAGCAAAAAGACACCTCAGAGGTACTATGTAATGACTAATGTACGTTCACACAAGGGTATCACGCCACATTTTGGGGAACGCGCCTGGGTAGATCCCAGTGCGGTGGTGATTGGTGATGTTCAGACCGGCGATGATGTTTCCATCTGGCCGATGACGGTCGTTCGTGGCGACATGCACAAAATCCGTGTTGGCGACCGCTGTAGCATCCAGGATGGATCGGTTTTGCATATCACCCATGCCAGTGACTTTAACCCGGGCGGCTGGCCATTGATCATCGGAGACGACGTGACTATTGGCCACAAGGCACTGCTGCACGGCTGCACCGTTGGCAACCGGGTGCTGGTTGGAATGGGCTGTATCATTATGGACGGAGCTACAGTGGAAGACGAAGTGATTGTCGCCGCCGGGTGTTTGGTGCCACCCGGGAAAACGCTGGAATCCGGGCATCTCTATGTGGGCTCGCCCTGTAAAAAAGCGAGGGCGCTGACGGAGCAGGAAAAAACCTTTTTCAAATACACCGCTGCCAACTATGCCCGGCTCAAGGATGAATACCTTAACGAACAGTAAGCCAGTAGTCGGAACAATAGCCCGTGGCCGTATGTTTCGAGACTGTTAAATTTCCCGGAGACTACTTTGGCGACTTCAGACCGACCAAAAGATTTTGGCCTGCTTCAGAAAAACCGGAGCTGTTGATGCTGATCTGGCTTTTGCTCATGAATGGGCTGTTTCTGGTGCCTGCGCTGGCGCTCCCCGGCGCCAATCCGTGGTTTTCAGTAGAAGCACTGGTCGTATGCGCAACGCTATGCGGCCTGCAGGACCCGAACCGGCGCTACCGAATCACGATGGCGCTGGCGGTTGCTTATGGCCTGCTGGCGTTCCTCGTTCTGGCCGATGCCCTGGTTCGTGAAAGCCTGGGGCGAGGGTTGAATCTGTATCTGGAGGTGGGACTTCTGGATGCTACCTGGAATCTACTGAACACCAACCTGGGTGCCGCACTGGCCGCACTCGCCCTTGCTCTTGTGCTGGGTTTTATCGTGGGTCTGGGCTGGTTATTCCGGTTCGGCCTGGAGCGACTGAAACATCATTCCCCGGAACACCTTGGCAAACCACTCTGGCTCCTTTCCGGCCTGGCTGTGGCAGGCGCGGTCACGCCCTGGATTGGCACCCCGGCGCTGGCCTTTGTGGCCAATCAGGCCTCCCTGATTACCCATACTCATCAGACTACACAAGCCTTTGCAAAACGACTTGAGGGCCTATCCGGAGAGGCGAGTCAGCCCGCACCCCTGCCCAGACTGGCCAACAGCGATGTCATCCTCGGCTTTATCGAATCCTATGGTATTTCCACAATCACGGACGATCGTTACCGACCGGTGATCAGTAAAAGCCTGAATACCATGGCCAGCGAACTGGCCGGCGCCGGATTAACCGTGGCCACCGGGCGCCTGCAATCCCCCATTCAGGGCGGACAATCCTGGCTCGGGCATCTGTCGGTTCTGAGCGGCCAGTGGATTCATAACCAGCTTGCCTATGACACGCTTCTCAGCAGCGGCTATTCCACCCTGATTGATGATTTTCGCAGCACCGGACACCGGACCGTAGCCATAATGCCGGCCATTACCCAGGTCTGGCCGGAAGGCCGGTTGTTCCGGTATGACCAGATTTTTGACCACGACGATCTTGGTTACGAAGGCCCGCCGTTCAACTGGGTCACCATGCCGGATCAGTACACCTGGCGCCGGTTTCAGGCCATCCGCGAGCAGCATGAGCAACCGTTGTTTGCTGAGCTGGCGTTGATCAGCAGCCATGCGCCCTGGGTCCCGGTACTGCCCGTACTCGAAGACTGGGAAGGTCTTGATAATGGCCAGGTGTTCCAGCGCTGGGAAGATGCCGGGGAAGCACCCGTATCGCTCTGGCGTGATCCCGACCGGGTGCGTGACCACTACGCGCAGGCCATCGCCTATGCGCTTGAGACCGCAGGAGGTTTTGCATCCCGGTATGTGAAAGACGAGACGCTACTGATCCTTTTGGGTGATCATCAGCCGGCACCGTTGATCACCGGCGACAACGCCAGCCGGGACGTCATCGTGCATGTCATCAGTGCCGATCCTGCACTGGTCAGGCCGTTCCTGAACGGGGAATTACCGGGATTCCGGCCCGGTACCCGCCCCGACCTGCAAATGCCCGGCGCCCTTATGAGTCGGTTCCGGCCTTTCCTGCACCGGCAGTTCGGGTCATTGCAATCCCTATCGGATCACTAACCGCCTGCTGTCGTTTTCGCACCCGCCGCTTTTAGAGTGTCTGCGTAGGCGGTGCTGCGCTGGTGCTGCGAAATCAGATCCAGAATCGTTTCGCCTTGTTGATTTATTGCGTTCAAATCGCGCCCTGCGTCTACGAAAAACCCCACGAAACGCTCGAAATCCTCTGCCCGCATGGCCTGATAGGCCTTCAGCATCGCGTTAAAGTCAGAGTTAATGGCGTTATCGTAGGGTTCGATAGCCAGAAAGTTTTTAACGCGCTCGTCGCTCCACTCCTCGCCAATAACTTTCGGTTTGTCTGGTCCACTCATCGCTGGTCTCTCATCTGGTCAAACGGTTGTGTCTTTATCGGGGCACACAGTATAAAGATCTGAGAGCCAGGATGTCAGGGCAGGATTTCCACAGGCAGGGTCGCGGTGGGCATATTTTCGTCGCATTCAGGGTTGCGGATGGCAATTTCAACCCGGCGGTTGCGGGCCCTGTTTTCCGGGGTGTCGTTTGCGACCAGCGCGTTGGTTTCCGCCCGGCCGGCCGCAACAACCCGCTCAGCAGGCAGGTCGCGATTCAGCACCAGCTCATGGACTACCGACACCGCCCGGGCGGCGGACAGATCCCAGTTGGACCGGTAGCGGCGGCTGGAAATCGGGCGGTCATCCGTGTAGCCGGCCACCAGAACGTCGCCGGTGCAGGACGATAAAACCGCCACAACCCGTTCGATAATCGGGATCATTTGCGGCTTGATCTGCGCCTCTCCCGAGCGGAAAGCGGCGTCTTCGGCAAATCTTATAATCACCTGCTCTTCGTCATAATTGACGCTCAGATCCCCGGAAGCCACTTCGGTTTCCAGCTCCTGGATCAGGGCCGAAGCCAGATCGATAATCCCGGCAGAGATTTTGGTGGGGCTGTCGCCCTCAGCGCGCTCATCAATCAGTTCAGGTACCCGTTCGGGGGTGGGCTCTGCAGGTTTGGATTCTGTAATTGTGGAGGGCGCAGGCTCAGTGGCGATCAGCGATACCGGCTGCCCGCCGGGCACGGCCGACAAGTTTGGCGTGCCGCCCAGTGCGACGGTCATGGAGTTGGCCATGGCGCGATATTTCTCCACGTCCATTTCCGCGAAGGACAGCAGCAGAATGAAAAAGGTCAGCAGCAGTGTGGCCAGATCCGCAAACGTAACGATCCAGGCCGGGGACCCTCGACTGTGCTTCTTTGGCCTGACCGGTTGCTTGAGCATCACGGCTCAGGCCCCCCGCTCCGGCGCAAGGGCGGCACGATGCTCGGGGGTAACAAACGAAGCGAGCATTTCGGTCATCACTCGGGGATTTTCGCCGCGCATAATGTTGCGCATAGAGGTGGCAATCAGCACCTGGTTGCGGGCGTCGTCTTCCGCTTTCAGTTGCAGCTTGTCTGCCAGTGGCAGGGCAATCAACTGTGCAATAAAGGCACCGTACAAGGTTGTAAGCAGCGCAATGGCCATGGCGGGGCCGATAGAGGATGGATCATCCAATGTGTTGAGCATCTGCACCAACCCCACCAGCGTGCCCAACATGCCGATGGCGGGTGCTGATTCGCCAATGCCGCGAAACACCCGCTCGGCGACGTCATAGCGCTCTGCTGTCTGCTGGATTTCGTGGCTAAGGATTTCTTCCACCAGCTCCGGCGGGTGGCCGTCTACGCACAGGTTGATGGCTTTTTGCAGAAATTCGGTGTTGGTCTGGTGGTTTTCCAGCCCGAGAATACCTTCTTTGCGAACCACCGCTGCCAGCGAGCTTACTTCACGGATCAGTTCAGACGGCTGCACCATACGGTCGGTAAAGGCCGAGGCCATGGCGAGGCGGAAAGCGCTCATGACCGAAGGCAATCGAAACTTGATCAGCGTGACGGCCGCCGTGCCGCCGATGACAATGGCCAGCCCTGGCAGGTTCAGGAAGGTGAGCGCAGAGGCATTGGCCAGCATGGCCAGAATGACAATCAAAATGCCTGCCAGCAGGCCGACAAGGGTCAGAATATCCATCGGAAACCTTACTAAGTGCGTTTACACCTGCTGAGCATAGTCTATCTGGCCCGGATGGGCTTTCTGCGGCAAATATCCCACCTGGCTAGTCCGTTCGCAGTACCTTGATCACGCTGGCGGTATCCGGGCTGATGCCCCGCCAGACCCGGAACGACTCTGCTGCCTGCTCCACCAGCATACCCAGACCGTCAAACACCCGTGTGGCGCCCTGGTCCAGGGCCCACTGGTTGAAGCAGGTAATTTCCAGTGAGTACATCATGTCGTACACCACGGTATCCGGCCCGATCACCGCTGCCGACAAAGGCGGCAGATCGCCCTGGAGGCTGGCGCTGGTGCCGTTGATGATGACGTCAAAGGGTGCATCCGGTGTCTCAAACCCGCAGGCGTCGACGGCTGCCTCTCCCGCATCAGCGGCGAACAGTAACACCAGGCCCTGGGCTCTAGAGACCGTCCGATTGGCGATCGTAAGCGATGCCGGCTTCTGGTTCAGCAATGGCCCCAGCACTCCGCGTACCGCGCCGCCAGCGCCGAGAACAAGCACTCTTGCGCCAGTCAGCCCGACACCATGGTTCTGCACAAGATCCGTGATCAGCCCTTTGCCGTCTGTGTTGTCCGCCGTCAGGTTTTTTTCGTTGTCCAGATACAGGGTGTTGGCAGCGCCTGCTTTTTCGGCCCGCTCTGTCCGTCGGTCAGCCAGTTTCCACGCTTTTTCCTTGAATGGAACCGTGATGTTCAGCCCCTGACCGCCGCGGTCAAAGAAACCGGTGACAACACTTAAAAAGTCATCTATCGGTGCCTGAATCCCCGTGTATTCCAGGTCTTCGCCGGTCTGCTGGGCGAACAAACTATGAATGCGCGGGGATTTGCTATGGCTGATGGGATTGCCAATAACAGCGTAGAGGTCTTTATCCATGGTTCTGCTCCAGCCAGTCGCGCCCGGTAAGAAAGTGTTCGGTCAATCGTGCTTCCTCTGACCCGGACTCGGGTGTGTAATCGTATTCCCAACGCACTAGCGGCGGCAGGGACATCAGTATGGATTCCGTACGCCCGCCGGACTGAAGACCAAAGAGCGTACCCCGGTCATACACCAGGTTGAATTCCACATAACGGCCCCGGCGGTACAGCTGGAACTGCCGGTGCTGGTCGGTGAAAGGTATATCCTTGCGGGCCTGCACGATGGGCTCGTAGGCCTCAATGTAGCTGTCACCCACAGAGCGCATCAGCGCGAAATCCTGCGCAAAGTCACCGGTGTTGTGATCATCAAAGAACAGGCCGCCAACGCCACGGGGTTCGTCACGGTGTTTCAGGTAAAAATAGTCGTCGCACCAGTCCTTGAACTTGTTATAAAGCTTATCGCCGAAAGGGTCGCAGGCCGATTTCGCGGTTCGATGCCAGTGCACGCAATCTTCGTCAAAGCCGTAATAGGGCGTCAGGTCATAGCCGCCGCCGAACCAGTAAACGGGGTCGGAGTTTTCCGGCGTGGCGATAAAAAACCGTACGTTGGCATGGGAAGTGGGCACGAACGGGTTGTGAGGGTGAACCACCAGCGACACGCCCATGGCCTGCCAGGTCGCCCCTGCCAGATGAGGCCGATGGGCCGTCGCCGAAGCGGGCATGGTTTCACCCATAACGTGGGAAAAGTTCACACCGGCTTTTTCAAACACGCCGCCTTTGTTGATCACCCGACTGACACCACCGCCGCCTTCCGGGCGGTCCCAGGTATCGGTTTCAAAGCGACCCTGGCCATCGACGGCTGCGAGCCGCTGGCAGATGCTTTCCTGAAGACCAAGCAGGTACTGTTTCACCGTTTCGACGTCGGGTTGTTGACTCATGAACGCTCCTAACGCAACTGTTGTCCGCTGACAATATCAATGATTTTGCTGGGTTGACGATAGCCGCCAAGCTGGCCCGGCACCAGCCGGTCGAGACCGGACCTGAAATACCGGCGGACCTGCCAGGAATAACGGGCCGGTTGCCGACCTGCGGGATTGGCAGAGGTGGAAACCAGTGGCGAATCCGCCGCTTCGCACAGTGCCTGCACCAACGGGTGGTCGCTGACCCGCACGGCAATGGACGAGTGACGTCCCCGAACCTGCTGCGGTATCTGATGAAGCAGATCAGGCAGCAGGCAAGTGATTGGGCCAGGCCAGTAACTCAATGCTTTGCGTTGCTGATCTTCAGGTAACGGGTCCAGCAGGAACCTGACCTGTTCAATCGATCCGGCAACCACAATCAGCCCCTTTTCCATGGGCCGTTGCTTGAGCTCAAGGATGCGCTCAACGGCGTCGATGTTCCAGGGGTCACATCCCAGCCCCCAGACCGCTTCAGTAGGGTAAGCAATTACACCGCCGGCGCGGATGGTTTGGGCAGCCTGAAACAACTGCCAATCGGAAAGGGGCTTTGGAGTCTGAGGAGGTGATTTCATGTCAGGTCAGATCGGATGATTTCGTTCGGGTCATATCAGGCAATATTTCAGGCGATCCGCTGGAACCCGCCCGGCGCCGAATCTACCAGGCCCTGAAGCTCCAGCAATAACAGTGACTGCATCAACTTATCCGCCGGTAAACCGGTGATGGCACAGAGATCGTCGGTTGATTGCGGATCATACCCTAAAGCATCCAGCACCGCGATTTCACGGGGGTCCAGTCCCGGCGTTTCCGCCTCCTGAACCTCCGGTTCCGGCGCCCAGGAGGACCACCCGCTTTCAAACTCATTACAGATGTCATCCACTGACTCCACCAGCACAGCACCCTGGCGGATCAGCTCGTGGCATCCCCGGGCCAGAGGATTGTGAATGGAGCCGGGAACCGCGAACACCTCCCGGCCCTGCTCCAGCGCCAGCCGGGCAGTAATCAGGGAGCCGCTTTTCAGGCCCGCTTCCACTACTAGAATGCCGCGACTCAGCCCGCTGATAATACGGTTGCGCTGGGGAAAATGGGCTGGCCGGGCGTCAGTGCCCGGCGGGTATTCCGACACCAGCAGACCATGACTGACAACCCGGTCCGCCAGCTTCCGATGACGATGGGGGGTAGGGCCGGTCGATACCGTTACCAATCACCGCAACAGTGGGAAACCCGGCATCCAGTGCACCCGCGTGGGCCGCACCATCGACACCAAGCGCCAACCCGCTGGTGACCAGCACGCCTCGCTGGCCTAACGCAGCGGCAAAGGCTCTGGCGTGCTCAAGCCCGGCCCGGCTGGCGTTGCGGCTTCCCACAATGCCTAGCTGAAACTTGCCGGCCAACGAGCGATCGCCCTTCAGGTAAAGCACCAGAGGTGCATCATGGATGTGCTGAAGACCGGAGGGGTAATCATCATCCGCCATGGTCATCAGGTCGATCTGATGATGCTGGCAGTCCCGATGAATCTGCAAAACCCTGACGACCACGGGGTGGCTCACAATTCCGCTTTGCCAGGCTTCAATGGCGCTGATGGTGTCCGTTTGCAGGCCCAGGGCGCGCAGGGTGGCGGCGTTACAGGAAGCGAGCTTGCCAAGTTCCCCAAGACGTTCGACCACAGCCTGCTGTCGCTTTCCGCCAAATTTTGGCAGACAAGAAAGCAATAACCAGAAGCCGGTCTCTGATTTGAGAAGCTGCTCGTCAATAGCAGCTGGAAATGAAGACATGATGTCCGTCCTTGGTTTAGTTCGTCATAAGCGCTCCGCCGTCCTGGCAGAGCCGAGTAAAATTATGACATAAAAAAAGAGCCGCTCGGGCGGCTCTTTTCATCACCGACTCAGGGATTGGTGACTTTGTCCCCAACCGACAGCGGCCGGGTTGCCTGCAGCATCAGACCGTAACTCATTTTTTCATAGGTCTGGAAAATCATCATCAGGCCGGCCCGCTCAGACGGCAGCTCGATCGTTTCATTGGTGATCGGATCACGCACCAGGTTTCCACTTTTCAGAACCGCAAGCACGTTACCCGGCTTGAGACCTTCACGCTCGCCACGATTGACGGCAACCACATCGAACTGACCAATCTGGGTGACACCACCCTCGACGGAAATCATCTGACCCTCGATCTGAGAATCCGGTGGGCTAGGCGCGAAACTGGTGGTGATACGACGCTCCTCACCGACCAACAGGCGGTCACCAATCCGGACCTCCTGATTGGACTTCTTCAGCATCATGGTCAGCACATCACCGTTTTCCCTGGTAATTTCACCCTGGCCAATGCTGCGGGCCTCAAGCCCCAGAAACTCTCCGGTCTCCGGATCGCGGAATTCCCGGCTGCGGCGGAATATACCCACCGTGTTCGCCGGCTTTTCGCCGCGGGCGTAAATCTTGTCCCCGGCACCGGTTATGATACGGCCGTCTTCACCTTCCAGCACGTATGGAGCGCCGTTCAGCTCTTCGACATCCACAATACGGGTGCCGGAGAGGAAGCTATTGATCGCATCCAGCGGAATCGCAGGAATTGGCGTATCGATGGCCTCGGAACGAACCTTGGGTGACAGCTTCTCAATACCTCTGCTGGCAACTTTGGTTACCCGAGGCTTGCCGTCGATATAAACCAGTGCCAGTCGGTCACCGGGATAAATCAGGTGCGGATTCTCAACCTGCGGATTCACATGCCAGATTTCCGGCCAAAACCACGGGTTGTTCAAAAATCGGCCAGAAATATCCCACAGAGTGTCACCCTTCACGACCGTGTAACGCTCGGGATGATCGGACCTCAGCTCCGGAGCAGCGTGGGCCCAGGAGGTTATCAGCAGCATGCCAGCTGCCAGAGCGTACAGCAGTTTCCTCATTGTTAAATCCTTGATCGCGTGCTTGAATCCGCAGATTCTGTTCTTGGTATTCAGCCGTTACTGTGGCGTTTATACCACCACTATAGAAGAAGTCTCGCAAATTGTGATGTTATCTTTTGTTCTTATAGTGATTTCTATCTTCCAGACGAAAGTTTTTGACTATCAACTGATCAGTTTGTACTCAATGAGCGAGTTGAGAGATAATACCTTCTAAAGACGCATTCGTCCGTTGAAATCCGTTCTCCCACCCCGATCATAATAGCCACGGGAGGAAAAAATGCGCAGTACGCTGTCGCATTTCGGAGACGGTATTCACACCGTTACAAATCATAACGGTTAAAGTCAGCCATACAGACCAGAAGTATACGTGCCATGATACTAGAGATTCTCGAATATCCAGATCCTCGCTTGCGAACGACGGCCAAACCTGTCGAAACGGTGACCGACGAGACCCGCAAGCTGATCGATGACATGTTTGACACCTTGTATAATGCCCCGGGCATCGGCCTGGCCGCCAGTCAGGTAAACGTGCACAAGCAGATCGTCGTGATGGACCTGTCCGAGGACAAGAGCGAGCAAAGGGTGTTCATCAACCCGGAAATCGAGGTGCTCGACGGCGATTATGAGGACATGCAGGAAGGCTGCCTGTCGGTGCCTGGCTTCTACGAAGAGGTGTCTCGCATCGAACACTGCATGATCCGCGCGCTTGACCGCAACGGCGAGCCCTATGAGATCGAAGCGAGGGGCTTGCTGGCGGTGTGTATCCAGCACGAGATGGATCATTTGAACGGCAAGCTGTTTGTGGATTATCTGAGTTCGCTGAAGCGCACCCGAATCCGCAAGAAGCTGGAAAAACTTCACAAGAAAAGTGCCTGACCGGAGACATTAGCCCTGTGCGACTCGTTTTTGCCGGCACCCCGGATTTTGCAGCAACCGCGCTCAAATCACTTCTGCAAACAGATCATCAGGTGGTGGGGGTGTACTCCCAGCCTGATCGCCCGTCTGGCCGCGGCCGCAAGCTCACGTCCAGCCCTGTCAAACAGGTGTCGCTGGATGCAGGCATTCCGGTTTTCCAGCCCCAGACGCTGAAAACACCGGAAGCGCAGGAAGAGCTCAAGGCTTTAAACGCCGATGTGATGATTGTCGCCGCTTACGGTCTGATTCTGCCGCAAGCGATCCTCGATATTCCCCGCCATGGCTGCCTGAACATTCACGCCTCACTGCTTCCCCGCTGGCGGGGCGCTGCGCCGATCCAGCGCGCTATTGCGGCGGGTGACAGAGAAACCGGCATCACCATCATGCAGATGGACGCCGGGCTGGATACCGGCGACATGCTTCTGAAAATGACCACGCCCATTCAGGAATCGGACACCGGTGGCAGCTTGCACGACCGCCTCGCGGAGATGGGTGGCCAGGCCATCGTCGATACCTTGGGCAGTGTAAAAAACGGTACGCTGGCGGCGGAGCCCCAGAATGACCAGTCGGCCTGTTACGCCCACAAGCTGAGCAAAGAAGAAGGCCACATTGACTGGACCGAAGACGCCACCGCCATCAGCCGCCTGATTCGCGCGTTCAATCCCTGGCCCGGCACCTACACCGATGCGGATGATCTGCGCATTCGCATCCACGCTGCTGAAGTGATTGATATTACGAGCGACCGCCACCCGGGCACTGTCGTTGCCCGCAGCCGGGACGGCATCGACATCGCCTGCGGACTGGACGTGCTTCGGATCACCCGGCTGCAACTGGCTGGGTCCCGCCCGCAATCGACCAGTGATCTGATCAACGGTGGCAAAGACATCCTGCTGCCCGGCCAGGAGCTGGATTGAATGGCGGGCCAGCCCATGCGAGCCGTCGCAGCACAGGTAATGCTCGCCGTAGAGCAGGGCCAATCCCTGTCGCAATGCCTGCCACCGGCACTGAGCCGTTTGCCGGAAAACGAACGACCAGCCCTCCAGGCCCTGTGTTTCGGAACCTGCCGATGGTTCTTCCGACTCGACGGCGAGTTGCAGAGCCGCCTGAAAAAACCGCTGAAACAGCCGGACAGAGTTATTCATCATCTGATGCTGGTGGCGCTGTTCCAGTTACGCCACAGCCAGCAGGCTAATTATGCGGTGCTGAATGAAACCGTTGAAGCTTGCCGTGCCCTGGACAAGCCCCACCTGACCGGACTGGTCAATGGCTTGCTGCGAGCCGCCGAACGGGAAGGGGAACCGGCTACCGAAAACGACAGCATGGGGCTGTCTCATCCCCCATGGATGGTGGAGAAACTTCGCCATAACTGGCCCCACGATTGGCAGGCCATCCTCGACACCAACAATACCCAGGCGCCCATGACCCTGCGGGTCAACGCCCGGCGGTTCAACCGCGATGCCTATCTGGACCTGCTTTGCGCGGCTGGCATCCAGGCTCAGGCAACACGCTTTGCACCTCACGGGATTCAGCTTGCCGCGCCGGTGCCGGTGGACCGCTTGCCGTATTTCGCCGATGGCGCTGTCAGCGTGCAGGACGAAGCAGCCCAGCTTTGTACCACCCTGCTGGATCTGGCCCCGGGCCAGCGAGTGCTGGACGCCTGCGCCGCGCCGGGCGGCAAAACCTGCGCCATACTGGAAGCCTGTGAAGGCCTGGCCGAAGTCGTGGCTATTGATGAATCCGCCTACCGGCTGCCACGGATTGACGAAAACCTCGCACGACTGGATCTACACGCAACCGTTCAACAGGCGGATGCCGCCAATACCGACCAATGGTGGGATGGCCAGTTCTTTGACCGGATACTTTTAGACGTACCCTGCAGCGCCACCGGCGTGATCCGCCGCCATCCGGACATCAAACTGCTGCGCCGGGAATCCGACATTGTGCCGCTGGCAGCCATCCAGCTCGGCCTGCTGAGCGCACTCTGGCAAACTCTCAAACCGGGTGGCCGGTTGGTCTATGCGACCTGCTCCGTGTTCCCGCAGGAGAATCACCGTATAATCCGGAGATTCCTCAAACAAACGGACGACTCGGCACTGCTGGAGCCGGACCTGCTCTGGGGACGCGAAACCGACGCCGGGCGACAATTGCTTCCGGTTCCGCAAGGCCACGACGGTTTCTTCTATGCCGTGCTGGAGAAATTGGAGCCATGAAAAAGAAACCTGACCTATGAAAATTCTGATTCTCGGCGCCGGCCAGGTTGGTGGCACACTCGCGGAAAACCTGGCCAACGAAGCCAATGATATTACCGTGGTCGACAGCAACGGTGTCCGCCTCAGAGAACTTCAGGACCGGCTGGACATTCGTACCGTGCAGGGGCGCGCCTCATACCCGACCATTTTGCGGCAGGCCGGTGCTGAAGATGCCGATATGCTGATTGCCGTCACCAGCAGTGACGAAGTCAATATGGTGGCCTGTCAGATTGCCAGCGTGATGTTCAAAACCCCGACCAAAATCAGCCGCGTCCGCGCCAACGCCTACCTCGCCCGGAAAGAACTGTTTGGCGAGAACGGGTTTCCGGTGGATGTACTGATCAGCCCGGAACATCTGGTGACCAAACACATCACCCGGCTGATCGAATATCCGGGTGCGCTGCAGGTGCTGGAATTTTCCAAGGGCCTGGTGCGGCTGGTCGCTATTCGCGCAACCCAGGGTGGGCCGCTAGTGGGGCACGAACTGTCCTATCTGCGCACCCACATGCCACGCATTGATACCCGGGTGGCCGCCATCTTCCGCAAGGACCGGCCCATCACGCCCCAGGGCGACACCATTATTGAAGACGGCGACGAAGTCTTCTTTATTGCCGGCACCGACCATATCCGTTCAGTGATGAGCGAATTGCAGCCACTGGAAAAGCCCTACAAGCGGATTTTCATCTGCGGCGGTGGCAATATCGGCCAGCGCCTGGCCAGCACCCTTGAGTCCCGCTATCAGGTGAAACTGCTGGAACGGGACCACGACCGCTGCGTCATGCTGTCGGAAAACCTTCGCAAAACCGTGGTGCTGGAAGGGGACGCTGCCAATAAAGACATACTGCTGGAAGAAAACATCGAAACCACCGATGTATTCTGCGCCGTTACCAATGATGACGAAGCCAATATCATGGCTTCTTTGCTGGCCAAGCGGCTGGGCGCCCGGAAAGTCCTGACCCTGATTAACAACCCCGACTATGTGGACCTGATTCAGGGTGGCGACATTGATGTAGCCATTTCGCCCCAGCAAACCACCATCGGCAGCCTGCTCACCCACGTGCGCCGTGGCGACGTAGTAAACGTTCACTCACTCCGCAGAGGCGCAGCCGAGGCTATTGAGGCCATCGCCCATGGCGATCACCGGTCCTCCAAAGTGGTTGGCAAGCGGCTCGACGACATCGCCTTGCCCGAAGGCACCACCATCGGTGCCATCGTCCGCCACAACGAGGTGTTGATTGCCCACGACCACCTTCGCATCCAGCCGGACGATCATGTGGTGCTGTTCCTGGTGGACAAAACCCGGATACGGGATGTCGAGAAACTCTTCCAGGTTGGGCTGACCTTCTTCTGATTGAAATCTTCACCTGTGAACCTCACTTAGAAATACGCGGTTCGCAGGCGTATAATGCCCCTTTTTCCAAAGCGCTCTTCGGCGTGCCCCGCTCAGAATCCGGGGCGCCACACACAGACTGACCAACAGGCAGACGTCGTGACAGACAAGGCACATTCCAATAACACGCCGGATATCAAGACCTTCCAGGGTCTGATCCTGGCACTACAGAATTTCTGGGCGCAGCACGGCTGCGTGGTTCTTCAGCCACTGGATATGGAGGTAGGCGCCGGTACGTTTCACCCGGCCACCTTTTTGCGCTCCATCGGCCCGGAAACCTGGAACGCCGCCTATGTTCAGCCCAGCCGTCGGCCAACCGATGGCCGCTATGGCGAAAATCCGAACCGCCTGCAGCACTATTACCAGTTTCAGGTGGTCCTGAAGCCCTCACCGGATGACATCCAGGAACTGTATCTGGATTCCCTGAAAGCGCTTGGGCTGGACCCCCTGGTCCACGACATCCGCTTTGTGGAAGACAACTGGGAATCACCCACCCTGGGCGCGTGGGGCCTGGGCTGGGAAATCTGGCTGAACGGCATGGAAGTCACCCAGTTTACTTACTTCCAACAAGTGGGTGGCCTTGAATGCTTCCCGGTCACCGGCGAGCTGACGTACGGACTTGAGCGCATCGCCATGTACCTGCAAGGCGTGGACAGCGTCTACGATCTGGTGTGGACCGAAGGGCCGGACGGTATGGTCACCTATGGCGACGTGTTCCACCAGCAGGAAGTGGAAATGTCCACCTACAACTTTGAACACGCAGACACGGAATTCCTGTTCCACAGCTTTGACGTTCACGAGCGCGAAAGTGCCCGCCTGATCGAAGCCGGTCTGGCGCTGCCCGCCTACGAGCAGGTGCTCAAAGCTTCTCACACGTTTAACCTGCTGGACGCCCGGCACGCCATTTCAGTGACCGAGCGTCAGCGCTTTATTCTTCGCGTCCGCACACTTGCCCGCGCCGTCGCCCGGGCCTACTTCGACAGCCGCCTCAAACTTGGCTTCCCGCTGGCCCCGGAAGCGCTCCGACAGGAAGTGCTGGCCGCCAGCCAGGCCGCTGACGACAAGGCCAACGGCAAGAAAAGTAAAAACGCGAAGAAGGCTCAGCAGGAAAAAGGAAACGCATAACCATGGCAACACAGGATTTTCTGGTCGAACTGGGCACGGAAGAATTGCCCCCGAAGGCCCTCAAGCCGCTGTCTGATGCGTTTACTCAGGGCATTTGTAAAGGTCTGGAAGACGCGGGCATCGCATTCGGAAAGGTAGAAGCCTTTGCCACACCCCGCCGCCTTGCGGTGCGGATCCGTGCACTGGGCGATGCCCAACCGGACAAGCCGATTGAAAAACGCGGCCCGGCGGTCAAAGCCGCATTCGACGACTCTGGCAATCCCACCCGGGCACTGACCGGCTTTGCCACCTCTCTGGGCGTGACAGCGGATCAGCTGGACACCCTGGAAACCGACAAGGGCGCCTGGGTGGTGTATCGCACCATCGAAAAGGGCCGCCCGACTGTCGATCTGCTGCCGGAACTGGTGGACCAGTCGCTGGCGGGCCTGCCAATTCCCAAGCGTATGCGCTGGGGGGCCCACCGCACAGAATTTGTTCGGCCGGTTCACTGGGCCATTATGCTGTTTGGCAACAAGGTTATCGATACGCCGATCATGGGCCTGATACCGGGCAACAAGACTCGTGGCCATCGTTTCCATTGCCCCAAATCACTGATCGTGCCCACACCGAGCGACTACGAAGTGGTCCTTCATCAGGAAGGGTATGTAATCGCTGACTTCGCCGAGCGGCGGGAAAAGATCCGTCGGGGCGTTACCGCCATTGCCAAAAACGAAGCCGGCGGTGAAGCCGTCATCGATGACAACCTGTTGGACGAAGTCACTGGCCTGAACGAGTGGCCGGTACCCTTGATGGGCCGTTTCGAGGAGCGCTTCCTGGACGTGCCGGCCGAAGCCCTGATCTCGTCCATGAAAGAACACCAGAAGTATTTCCACGTGGTATCCGGCGACGGCAAGATGCTCCCGCTGTTCATCACCGTGGCCAACCTGGAAAGCAAAGACCCAAGCCAGGTGATTTCCGGTAACGAGAAGGTTATTCGCCCGCGCCTGGCGGATGCGGCCTTTTTCTATAACACCGATCGCAAGACCCGTCTGGAAGACCGTATCGACCGGCTCAAACCGATCGTGTTTCAGGACAAGCTGGGCAGTGTTTACGACAAGTCCGTGCGGGTGGCCGCGCTGGCGAAGAAAATCGCCGACGCCATTGGCAGTGACCCACTGCTGGCTGAACGCGCAGCCATGCTGGCCAAGACCGACCTGGTCACCGAAATGGTACTGGAGTTCACCGATCTTCAGGGCATCATGGGCCAGTACTACGCGGTTAATGACGGCGAAAACCAGGACGTTGCCAGCGCACTGAACGAACAATACATGCCCCGGTTTGCCGGCGACAACTTGCCCACCACCCTGACCGGCTGCGCCGTAGCCATTGCCGACCGGCTGGACTCACTGGTGGGCCTGTTCGGCATCAACCAGCCGCCCTCCGGCACCCGTGATCCCTTTGCCCTACGCCGAGCGTCGCTAGGTGTATTGCGCATTATCATTGAACGCGAACTGCCGCTGGATCTGCAAAGCTGCTGTGAATGGGCGGCAGAAAACTTCACGGCACTGACCGAGCAGAACACCGCTTCGACCGTCGTAGACTATATGCTCGAGCGCTTCCGCGCCCATTACGAAGAGCAGGGCATCAACGCCGAAGTCTATCTGGCCGTGCACGCCCGCCGCCCCACAAGGCCACTGGATTTCGACCGTCGTGTGAAGGCCGTGGAAGCCTTCCGCCAGTTGCCGGAAGCCGAGGCCCTGGCTGCCGCCAACAAGCGGGTGTCCAACATCCTGACCAAGCAGGGTGGCGAGGATATCGGCGATTCTATCAACCAGGATCTGCTTCAGGATCCAGCAGAGAAAGCCCTGGCGGAGCAGATCCACAAACAGGCAGAGGCAGTGTTGCCGCTGTTCGAGAAAGGCGACTACGCCGCTGCACTTAGCTCACTTGCCAGCCTGCGGGCGCCAGTGGACAGCTTCTTCAATGAAGTGATGGTGATGGCAGAAGACGACGCCACCCGAAACAACCGGCTGGCCATGCTGAACCAACTTCGCAACCTGTTCCTGCGGGTGGCGGACATTTCGGTACTGCCGACTTCCGCATAAGCACTATCCGGGTAAGCAGTGCGGGGCGGTTAGGTACAACGAAGGGCGGACGGGGCTGGAAAAACCCCGTTTTGTCCGTATAATACCGCCCGTTGATCGGCGTGTGGCGCAGCTTGGTAGCGCACTTCGTTCGGGACGAAGGGGTCGCAGGTTCAAATCCTGCCACGCCGACCAGAATTCAACGACTTAGGGCGCCCCTCCAGCACCGTATCAGCCCGCCAGCTCCTGCAATAAAACTCGCAGACGGCTCATCCCGGCGACCACTTGCGCAGGATCGCCCTTCAGGCTCAGCTCCACCTCGCGCCGACCGTCGGCATGGGGCAGGCAGGCTAGG
>Ga0307979_1000032_pt1 | contig 93967 bp, 88 predicted proteins | sample OrgLakmetage1058_FD_201833 | JGI IMG/M metagenome (GOLD analysis project Ga0307979, IMG submission 201833) | Saline water microbial communities from Organic Lake, Antarctica - #1058 | ecosystem: Environmental > Aquatic > Non-marine Saline and Alkaline > Saline | place: Antarctica: Organic Lake...
CCGCGTTATGGACACGCTTGCGATTGTCACCGCTGTGTTCGCGGCCATTCTGCTCGCGCTTGGCGTTTTGGTTGTTGTGCAAATGGTTGGAAAGCGCCTATTTCGATGAGGCGGGCCTGCTAAGCCAGGAAGCCAGGGAAACACTGAAACATTTAGATAACCCTGACTGGCATAAGAGTGAAGAACTTTCGGAGCGTCTTGGTGGCGTCATTAAACCCTTGACCGCACGCTATCTGTTAAAAGAAAAAGCCATTAACGGCCAGCCACTGAACCCGGTTGCTCGCTTTTATCTGGGTAACGGCGCTGAACTGCACCGCATCAATTGGCTCGGCGATATCTCGGTTAAAGGTATCAAGCAGTCTGCCGGGCTAATGGTTAATTACCTTTGTGTACTCGACAACATTGAACGCAACCGTGAGCAACACAGCACCAATGGCACAGTTGTATGCTCCTCGAGTGTTCGCGATCTTAGCCGCCGGAGTCGAAAGCTGCTCAAAGGAGAGTCTGAAAAATGAGCCATAACCTATTTGACACCTTCTCAGCCCGAATGCGTGCCCGCCACAATGCGCACTTTATAGTTACGCCAGAGGGGCGCAATTACATCTATGCGCAGGCGCTCGACCTGAGCGCTACTCTGGCTTCTGCCCTGATCCGTATTTAACGCAAAGAGATGTCCGTGATCAGTAAAAACTACCGTATCGGCTAGATCGTACCGAGCTCCAATACCACTATGGAAACGGAAATTCCCGCCATGCTTCGCGCCCGTGAAGCGGTCGCGCCGGAGCGCTTTACGTTTCACTCCAGTCGAATGCGGATGAAGAAGGTAACCCGCGAGGAGCTTGCCGCCATGGACGATGAGTCCGATCACTGCGCACTGGCGGCCATTCAGCAGGTTGAAAACAGCATCGGCTTACCTGTGGTGTCGGCGGCAACCTGCACCACTCTTTAGATGTTAAAAGCGCTGGGTCTGGCAACCATTGTGCCCAACGCTGGTTGCCTGCTAAGTGGGCAACACACGTAACAGTTTAGGTAAAGGCTTTGTGTCTTGAAGTGTATACGACAACGTGGAGTTGAATTTAACAAGGTCGACGAAATGTCATTTCACGAACATTATTTTTAGCTGCTTTTTCTATTCTCGGGGCAGACCTTAGGTCTGTCCCCCTTTGGCAATAGGGTCCAGTATATTTGCCGCGTGTAATGTGTTCTGCAGCAAAGTAGCAATGGTCATAGGGCCTACGCCACCCGGTACCGGGGTGATGTAGGCGGCGCGCTCAGAAGCGGCGACGAAATCCACGTCGCCCTGTAGAGTACCGTCTGCCATCCGGTTGATGCCAACATCAATCACTGTCGCACCCTGCTTTACCCATTCACCGTTGATCAGCCCGGGTTTGCCCACTGCGGCTATCAATATATCAGCGTCACGGACAAAACGCTCCAGATCCGCTGTAAAACGGTGACACACGGTAATGGTTGCGCCTTTTAGTAGCAGTTCCATGCTCATGGGGCGGCCGACGATGTTAGAGGCGCCTACAATAACCGCGTGCTGGTTTTTGTAGGGGGTTCCTATGCTGTCGAGTAAGGTAATAATACCGGCCGGTGTGCAGGGGCGTATGGTGGGTTTGCGTTGGCTGAGGCGGCCGACATTGAACGGATGGAAGCCGTCAACGTCTTTATCCGGTCGGATTCTCAGCAAGATGGGGTCGGCGTCGAGCTGAGCGGGTAAGGGCAGTTGCACCAATATGCCGTCTATCAGCGGGTTGTCGTTCAGTTCGTCGATCAGGCTTTCCAGAGCTTGTTGCGAGGTGTCTGCCGCTAAATCGTAAGACAGCGATACAATGCCTGCCGCTTCGCAGGCTTTGCGTTTGTTGCCCACGTAAACCTGCGAGGCGGCATCGCTGCCCACCAGAACCACCGCCAGGCCAGGTGCTCGTAGGCCTTGGTCGAAGCGGGCCCGTACACCTTCGGCTACCTGACGGCGAACCCTGGTGGCAATCTGTTTTCCATTTATCAGTTCGGCGCTCATGGTGTGTCTTTATGGGTTGGGCGTGAATTGGTCGACTAAAAAGCTTCTGCATTGTCGCACGCTTCCGGGTTCAGGCCAATTAGTGCCCGGATTCTGCAGGCTTGGGCGTGTCGGCGGGGCGTTTTTTATCAAACTTTTCAAATGATGGTTGACGAAGGCCTTCGCCGTCGCTAATATCTGCGCCAACTTTGCTGACACACGCGTTGTGCAGTTCAGACGGGGTATAGCGCAGCCTGGTAGCGCGCCTGCTTTGGGAGCAGGATGTCGGGAGTTCGAATCTCTCTACCCCGACCACTTTTCTGACTGTTCAGGTGGGCAAGCGGTTAATGCGCCTGTAGCTCAGCTGGATAGAGCACCGGCCTTCTAAGCCGGTGGTCGCAGGTTCGAGTCCTGCCGGGCGCACCATTTGATGTCGGCCAGGGGCAGCAGAGTCTTCAAAGCGGTTTTGATGGTGTTTCACATTTCAATGTGTGTATATGGTGGGCGTAGCTCAGTTGGTAGAGCTCAGGATTGTGACTCCTGCGGTCGAGGGTTCGAATCCCTTCGTCCACCCCATTTACCGCTTCAAGCCAGATCCGGACCTTGTAACAGCGGATTTCCGGTTTTTCTCGTCAGAAGGGTCAGATCAGCGACAGCCAAAGTTAGGCGGGCGCAAAGAGATTACGCGGGTGTGGTGGAATTGGTAGACACGCCAGATTTAGGTTCTGGTATTGAGAGATGTGGGGGTTCAAGTCCCTCCACCCGCACCATTGTTTGAGAACCCTGCAGGTTTGCATCTGCAGGGTTTTTTTGTGGGTTCAAAAAAATACGCGCTGTGTGAACCAGCGTATCGGGTATAAAAAGACGGGGTTTTCGTACAGTAACGGCTCTTTAAACAGCTGTGCTTTGACTTCGGCCGCGGGTTCAGACTCGACAACGACCGCAGACCTGAGTACTCCCGGTGACGCCTGACGAGCGTTTGTGCAGGCAACAGCTGCTTGTTGCAAACGGGTGATTCTCTCGGCACGGCAAACCGTGATAAACTATTGGCTTTCATTTTTCAGTGCTTCTGTGGCGTCGCGTCGCTGAGAGCTTTTGAGCTTTAAATTCATCCATAGTCCGAACCTGATTTTGAGGATTCTCCATGCAAGTGTCTGTTGAAACGACTTCCAACATCGAACGTCACATGACAATTGGTGTGCCCGCCCAAGAAATTGACCAGGCGGTTCAGAAGCGCCTGCAGGAAACTGCGCGCACCGTACGCCTGAATGGTTTCCGCCCGGGCAAAGTGCCTATGAGCGTGGTAAAGCGTCGTTTTGGTAACAGCGTACGTCAGGAAATTGTTGGCGAAATCATGCGCGACAATTACGCTAAGGCGTTGCAGGAGCAGGATCTTAATCCCGCCGGCTGGCCACGTTTCGAACCTAAAACCATGGAAGAAGGCAAAGACCTCGAATTTGTGGCGATCTTCGAAGTGCTGCCGGAAATTGAGTTGGGCGACCTGTCTGCGATTGCCATTGAGAAACCCCAGGCTGATGTAACCGACGCAGACATCGACACTATGATTGATAACCTGCGCACCCAGCAGGCCACCATGAAGTCGGTCAAGCGCAAATCCAAGAACAAAGACATCGCCGTTATTGATTTTAAGGGCACCATCGACGGTGAAGAATTTGAAGGCGGCGCGGCTGAAAAGCATCGTTTGACTTTGGGCTCGGGCCAGATGATTCCGGGCTTTGAGAAAGCCATCGAGGGCCATAAGGCCGGCGAGGAATTGGAAATTGACGTAACGTTCCCTGAGGATTACCACAAAGAAGAGTTGAAAGGTAAGCCGGTTAAATTCCAGGTCACGATCCACGAAGTGGAAGAGCCGCAGCTGCCAGAGCTGGACGTTGAGTTCTTCAAGAAGTTCGGCATTGAAGCCGAAGACGAAGTTACGTTCCGTATCGAAGTGAAAAAGAACATGGAACGTGAGCTCAAACAAGCGATTTCCAACAAGGTCAAAAATGATGTTGTTGACGCACTGCTGAATAGCACAGAGCTGGACGTTCCAACGTCTTTGGTTGATCAGGAAATTGATCGCCTGCGTCAAGACGCGGTTAAGCGCTTTGGCGGTGAGATGGACTTCCAGCAGTTGCCCAAGGAAATCTTTGAAGAGCAGGCCACGCGTCGCGTGAAGACCGGGCTGTTATTCCAGGAAGTGGTCAAGAAGAATGAGCTAACCGCCGATGCGGAAAAAGTAGAAGAAAAGATCCAGGAAATTGCGTCTACGTATGAACAACCTGAAGAAGTAATTGCACACTTCAATAGCAGCCCGGAGCAAAAGTCCCAGATAGAATCTACTGTTCTGGAAAACGAAGTGGTTGAATACGTGCTGAGTCGGGCCCAAGTAACCGAAAAGGTTTTGAAATACGAAGAGGCCATTCAGGCGGGTCAAACCCAGAGTTAACGGTTAGCCGGTTGCAAACGTTCGTCGCCGGCACAAGTAATCGTTGCAAGCAGTCGATATATTCGACTGCTTTTCTAAGACAGCCCATGCCCATTGTTCATAAGGAGTTCAGGCGCATCATGATGCAAAAACCGATTGACGGTTCCGCAATGTCGACCAGTGCCGCCCTGGTGCCGATGGTTATTGAGCAAACGGCGCGCGGCGAGCGTTCGTTTGATATTTATTCCCGTCTGTTGAAAGAACGGGTCATATTTATGGTAGGCCAGGTTGAAGATCAGATGGCCAATCTGGTGGTGGCGCAGTTGCTGTTTCTGGAGTCAGAAAATCCGGACAAAGACATCCATCTTTACATCAACAGTCCGGGTGGTTCGGTAAGTGCTGGTATGTCGATCTACGACACCATGCAGTTTATCAAACCCGACATTGCAACGTTGTGCGTGGGACAAGCGGCCAGCATGGGTGCGTTCCTGTTGGCGGGCGGTGCCGCGGGCAAACGTGCCTGTCTGCCCAACTCGCGGGTGATGATTCACCAGCCGCTGGGTGGCTATCAGGGCCAAGCTACGGATATCGAGATTCACACCCGTGAGATTCTCAAGATTCGTCACACCCTGAATTCTATTCTGGCGCATCATACCGGTCAGGATCTGGAAACCATTTCGCGCGATACCGATCGTGATAATTTTATGGATCCGACCCAGGCTAAGGCCTATGGCTTAATCGATTCCGTACTTGATAAGCGCGTACCGAATAAATAATACTTGGGTAACACGCTCCATCCGTGGCCGGCGTAGCGTTCCGTTTCAATCGGCGCCGGCAAACAGAGATCAGAGGTATTTCAATGGCAGACGAAAGAAACGGCAGAGGGGACGATAGCAGCAAGTTGCTGTACTGCTCGTTTTGTGGAAAGAGCCAGCACGAAGTCCGGAAGCTCATAGCAGGGCCTTCGGTGTTCGTCTGCGACGAGTGCGTTGACCTTTGCAACGACATTATTCGTGAAGAAATTCAGGAAAGTGTTCAGGAAGAGGCCGGCGATCGTCTGCCGACACCGTCCGAGATTCGTGAAAAACTGAACGAGTATGTGATCGGCCAAGACCGGGCTAAAGTGGTGCTTGCTGTTGCCGTATACAATCATTACAAGCGCTTGCGCTACGGTGAGGGTAAGGCCGAAGTCGAGCTGGGCAAAAGCAATATTCTGTTGATCGGTCCTACTGGCAGCGGTAAGACTCTGCTGGCTGAAACGTTGGCGCGGGTGCTCAATGTACCCTTTACCATTGCCGACGCCACCACCTTAACCGAAGCCGGTTATGTGGGAGAGGACGTTGAGAATATCATTCAGAAACTGCTGCAGAAATGCGATTACGATGTTGAGAAGGCCCAACGGGGCATTGTCTACATCGATGAAATCGATAAGATTTCTCGCAAGTCTGATAACCCCTCTATCACCCGGGATGTGTCTGGTGAAGGCGTGCAGCAAGCGCTGCTAAAGTTGATTGAGGGCACCGTAGCTTCGATACCACCCCAGGGTGGCCGTAAGCATCCGCAGCAGGAGTTCCTGCAGGTGAACACAAGTAATATTTTGTTTATTTGCGGCGGTGCATTTTCCGGTCTGGATAAAGTGATACAGCAACGCTCTGCGCGTTCGTCCATCGGCTTTTCAGCAGAAGTGGCGAGTAAGGACAACGTCAAATCCCCCGGCGAGACCATCAAAGGCGTCCAGGCCGAGGATCTGGTGAAGTTTGGCCTGATTCCGGAGTTTGTCGGCCGCTTGCCGGTTGTGGCAACTCTGACTGAGCTGGATGAAGACGCTTTGATCCAGATCCTGACCGAGCCCAAGAACGCTTTGACCAAGCAGTATCAGAAGCTGTTCGAGATGGAAGGTGTCGAACTGGATTTCCGTGAGGAGGCCCTACGCGCGGTGGCCCGCAAAGCGAAAGAACGCAATATGGGTGCTCGTGGTTTACGTTCAATAATGGAAGCAACGCTGCTGGACACTATGTATCAGATCCCGTCGGAACAGGATGTGTGCAAGGTGGTGGTCGATGAAAACGTAATCAGCGGTGATTCTGAACCGTTCAAGATTTACGCCAACAACGACATGGCCAAAGTTGCGCCGGACGATTGATTCGCCAAATCCGCGTAGTGACTGAGAAAGGGGCTGATTAGCCCCTTTTTTTATGTCGCAGATGCCCCAATGATTGATGCTATGCTTACTGAAACTCTTTATTGATACCCCGTCAGAGGACGCCCTATGACCCGGACACCCGAAGAAACCATGAAAGTTTACCCACTGCTCCCGTTACGCGACGTGGTGGTGTTTCCACACATGGTTGTGCCTCTGTTTGTGGGCCGAGAGAAGTCTATTCAAGCGCTGGAAGCTGCGATGGAACGCGGTAAGGAAATCCTGCTGGTCGCCCAACGTGATGCGGCCACAGACGATCCTGGTGTGAGCGACGTTTTCAACATTGGCACCCTGGCCACTATCCTGCAGATGTTGCGGCTGCCAGACGGCACTGTGAAAGTGCTGGTGGAGGGCAACGAACGTACCGCGCTGGAACAGATTGAAGATGGCGACTACCTGATAGCACACGCTCGCATTCTGCACGAAGAGTCTTTGCCGGAGCGCGAAGAAGAAGTGCTCAGCAAGACTTTGATGGAAGAGTTCGAGAAGTTTGTGAAGCTTTCTAAAAAAGTGCCGGCCGAAGTCTCTGGTGCGCTCAATGGGATTACCGGCGTAGAGCGCCTGGTGGATACCATTGCGGCCCATCTGGACCTGCAGATTCCGCAAAAGCAAGAGCTGCTTGAAGCGCTGGATACCCGCGAGCGAATTGAACTGCTGCTGGGCAAACTGGACGGTGAAGTTGATCTGATTGAGGTGGAAAAGCGCATCCGCGGCCGGGTCAAAAAGCAGATGGAGCGCAGTCAGCGCGAGTATTACCTGAACGAGCAGATGAAGGCCATTCAGAAAGAAATGGGCCAAATGGGCGACGGTAATAACGATTTCGAAGAACTGGAACAGAAACTGGAAGACGCCGGTCTGCCGGAAGAGGCCCGCAAAAAAACGGAAAGCGAGCTCAACAAACTGAAAATGATGTCGCCCATGTCGGCGGAAGCCACGGTGGTTCGGGGTTACATCGACTGGATGCTGGCGGTGCCCTGGAAAAAGCGCAGCCGCGTGCGCCACGATATCGATAGGGCTCGTGCAATACTCGATGAAGACCACTACGGTCTGGACGAGGTAAAAACCCGCATTCTGGAGTACCTGGCGGTACAAACCCGGGTGAAGAAGATCAAAGGACCGGTGCTGTGCTTGGTAGGGCCTCCTGGAGTAGGTAAAACGTCTTTGGGGCAGTCCATTGCCCGTGCCACTAATCGCAAGTACACCCGTATGGCCCTGGGTGGCGTGCGCGATGAAGCCGAAATTCGCGGCCACCGAAAAACGTACATCGGCGCATTGCCTGGCAAACTGCTGCAGAAACTGGCCAAAGTAGGGGTGAAAAATCCTCTGTTCTTGTTCGATGAAATCGACAAGATGGGGATGGATCAGCGCGGAGACCCCGGTTCTGCGTTGTTGGAAGTGTTAGACCCGGAACAGAACCACACCTTCAACGATCACTATCTGGAAGTGGATTACGATCTGTCGGATGTAATGTTCGTGTGCACCTCGAACTCGATGAATATTCCGTCGGCGCTGTTGGACCGGATGGAAATTATCCGCATTCCAGGTTACACCGAAGATGAGAAGGTGAATATTGCTCTGCGTTACTTGCTGCCCAAGCAGACAAAAGCCAACGGTCTGCGCAACCAAGAGTTGGATCTTCCGCAAGAAACCCTGCGCGACCTGGTGCGTTACTACACCCGCGAAGCCGGCGTACGTGGCCTGGAGCGCGAGATTGCCAAAATCTGCCGTAAGGTAGTGCGCGAGCACGTCTCAAGCGGCGATAAGAGCCAGGTAGCGATAACGCCGGCGATGCTGGAAGATTACTCGGGCGTACAGAAATTCAAATATGGCCTGGCAGAAGAAAATAACGAAATTGGCCAGGTCACCGGTCTGGCCTGGACCCAAGTGGGCGGCGAGTTGCTGACCATTGAATGCGCGCTTACGCCGGGCAAAGGTCGGGTGGTGAAAACCGGTTCGCTGGGTGACGTCATGCAGGAGTCTATTCAGACCGCATTAACCGTTGTGCGCAGTCGCGCTAAAGCGCTGGGTATTGCCGACGATTTCCACGAAAAACACGATTTGCACGTGCATGTGCCCGAGGGTGCAACGCCAAAAGACGGCCCCAGCGCCGGTATAGGTATGTGTACAGCACTGGTGTCTGCGTTAACCCGCAACCCGGTGCGCAGCGACGTTGCCATGACCGGTGAAATAACCTTGCGCGGTCGTGTTTTGCCCATCGGCGGGCTTAAGGAAAAGCTGCTGGCAGCGCACCGAGGAGGCATCAAAACGATTATAATACCCGATGAAAATGTCAGAGATCTCAAAGAGATACCTGAAAATATAAAAGAGTCTCTGGAGATCCGTCCGGTTAAATGGATCGATGAAGTGTTGGACGTTGCGTTGGTGTATTCGCCGGAAGCAATGGCAGGTGATAGCGCTGAAAAATCAGCTGCCAAAGCCGGTTGTGGTGATGACGCAGAATCGAACGAACGCCCAAATACGCACTAAACCCGACATGAATTGTTGACACACGGAAGAGCCCATTGGTATAACTGTTTCGCCGTGAAGCAGCCTGTACCAAGGGTTCCCGCTTTTCATAATGCTATTCCTACTAACGGTTTACCGCTCCGACTAACGGATTGTTGCCGCAAGGAATAAAAATAATTGCCGAATGGAATTCTGCAAACGTATGTGCAATAGTCTCTGCGTTTGAGATCCACCGACCCATAACATTTTCAACCTGAAATCGAAGGGGTTTAGTGTGAACAAGTCCGAACTTATTGATGCAATTGCAGAGTCTGCTGATATTTCCAAAGCCGCCGCTGGCCGTGCTCTGGATGCCATGACCACCTCCATTACCAGTGCGCTAAAAAAGGATGATCAAGTTACGTTGATTGGTTTTGGCACTTTCTCCGTGAAAGAACGAGCCGCTCGTACTGGCCGTAATCCGCAGACGGGCGCCGAGATTCAGATTAAGGCTTCTAAAGTGCCTGGTTTCAAAGCAGGTAAAGCCCTGAAAGACGCCGTTAAGTAACGAGTTTTTCGACGGCAGCTCCGCGCTTTGGAGCTGCGCCAGAAATATTAAGGGCGCATTCCACACTGAATGCGCCTTTTTACGTTAACAGCGCGAGTTTTGCGTTGATGACAATAAAAAGATTCGCCGGCATCCGCTGGCACAGTACGACCTTGAATAGGGATTTGGGAGAAACATGCTTCAAGATATGCGGGAAAATTCCCAGGGCACTATTGCCAAGATTATTATCGGTTTGCTGATTTTGTCGCTTTCCGTTTGGGGAATGGACGCCATTATTGGTGGCTTCAGCGGCGAACCAAAAGTGGCTACGGTGAACGGTCAGGATATTACCGAGCGCGAATTTTTGCGGGTGGTGCAGCTGGAAAGCCAGAACCGCCTGTCCCGTATGGAACGACCGGATCCTTCTCTGTTGGACGACGATCAGATTCGAGTTGACGTACTGCAGGCATTGGTTGAAGAGCAGGTTTTGGCGCAGGACGCAGACCGGCAGGGTCTGGCATTGTCTGACGCCGATATTGATGCGCTGATCACCCAGATGCCGCAGTTTCAGGTAAACGGCCAGTTTAGTCGCGATCAGTTCGTTGCTACCGTGCGCAACGTGGGCATGGGCGTTGGCGAATTCCGCGATGCCATGCGCAAGCAAACCGTCGTGAACCAGATTCGCGCCGGTATTGTTGCTAGCGGTGTTGCGACCAGCAATAGCATCACGCGGCTGATGCAGATTCAAAATCAGACCCGCGACTTTCGCCTGCTGAATATTTCTGCCAGTGCTGTGGCTGACCAGGTAAACGTCAGCGCCGATGACATACAAGCGTTTTATGACAGCAACCCAAACTTGTTCCAACAGCCCGAGCAAGTCGATGTCAGCTACGTTGTGTTATCGCTGGACGTGCTGGCTGACGCCATTGTCATCAGTGACGAAGAGCTTCTGATTTATTACCAAAGCCGCGAAGCCGATCTGGCTCGCGAAGAGCGCCGTGCTGCGCATATTCTGATTGAAGACACCATTGATGCGGACGCCATTGTTGAGAGTATCCAACAGCGTCTGGCTGACGGTGAAGACTTCGCAGCGCTGGCACAGGAACTGTCGATTGATACGGTTTCAGGCGAGCAAGGCGGCGACCTGGGCTTTGCCGGCCGTGGCGTTTACGACCCGGCCTTCGACGAAGCGCTGTTCAGCCTTGAACCCGGTGCTGTTTCAGGCCCGGTGCGCACCAGCTTTGGCGTACACCTGATTAAGATGAACGACGTTCGACGTTCAGACGTGCCCGCCCTAGCCGACGTTGCTGCGCAGTTGGGCGACGATCTATCGCGCGAGCAAGCGCGTGAAGCTTATGCCCGGGCACGTACAACACTGGCGGACTCGGCTTATTCGGCCGACAATCTGGAAGGGCCAGCGAAAGACCTGAATCTTGAGCTCCGTCAGGCAGACAATATCACCCGCAACGGCGGCGGTGAGCCGTTTGACCACGCCGGACTGGTGCGCCAGCTGTTTTCGCAAGACGTGTTGAGCGGTGGCTACAACACCGAGCTGATTGACGTTGCCGAAAATCGCGCTGTGGTCGCCCGCGTGCGGGCTTATCGCGAGGCTGAGGTGTTACCTCTAGACGGCGTGGAGGGCGCCATTCGCAGCAATCTGGAGGCTGACAAAACCCGTACCGCGCTGCTGGCCCGTGCCAGCGAAATAGCCGCGCGGTTACAGGCTGGCGAATTGTTGCAGGATATCGCCGACGCCAACTGGGTTGCTTACAGCGAACAGGCTCGCAGTGCGCCGGAGTTAGGCGGTGGGGTTATGCAAACGGTTTACGCGTTGCCACGCCCACAGGCAGGTGACGCCAGCTATGGCCACACCATTACCGGCAACAGAGCCGTTGTCATTGCTTTGGATAAGGTTAATGAAGGCGAGGTAAATACCGACAGCGACGAATACGTGCAGCTGCAAGAGTTTCTGGCTTCACTGGACGGCCAGCGCGAGTACACGGCCTACCAGCAGTGGCTGCGGAATAACGCCGAAGTGGAACGCCCGTAGCACAGGCCAAGCACACAGCTAGAGTAACGTTAGGGAAGAGCCAGGGCAGAATGACGCCCAGGGTGAACAAAAAAACCGAACCGGCTATCCGGCTCAGTTTTTTTGTTTCTAACGTCAACGTCGCGTTAGCGCACGTGCCGTCAGGGTTGTGTCAGCGGCAGGCGGGTAGGGCGCAGGCTTTCTTTAATCTTTTTTAAGTGGCTGAGAAAATCCGGACCGCGCTTTAACGTCACCCCTGTCGCTAGAATGTCGATGACGGTAAGCTGGATAATGCGCGACGACATTGGCATATACACTTCGGTATCTTCCGGCGAAATCACCGGCAACACTACGCTGGACACTGCCGCAAGAGGCGATTGAGGATTGGTAATGCCAATGACCGTGGCGCCGTTATCGCGGGCAATTTGTGCTATTTCCACGGTTTCTCGGGTGCGGCCGGTGTAAGAGATAGCCACAATCACATCGCCCACGTGCGAGCCGGCAGCCACCATGCGCTGAATCAAGGCGTCGTCGTAAGACGCAACGGGTATGTTGAAGCGGAAAAACTTGTGCTGGGCGTCCATTGCCACCGACGCCGAAGCACCCATGCCAAAAAAATTGATCTGCTTGGCTTGAATCAGTGAATCAATGGCCTGCGCCAGTGCCCTGGCATCCAGCGTCTGGCGTGCCTTATCCAGGCTTGCCATGGTGCTGAGTATGATCTTGTCGGCAAACTCTGCCACTGTGTCGTCGGGCTCAACGTTCTGGCCGACATAAGGAGTGCCGGTAGCAATGCTCTGTGCCAGGCGAATCTTGAAGTCGGGGAACCCAGTGGCAGAAAATCCGCGGCAAAAACGGTTAACCGTTGGTTCGCTAACGTCAGACGCCCGCGCCAATGCGGCAATGCTGTAGCGGGTTGCGGCGCTGGGGTCGCGCATGATGGCCTCTGCCACCTTGCGCTCGGATTTGTTGAGCTGCTCCAGCTTCTGCTGAATATCCTCAAGTAGATTATCATCCCGGCGGGAATGGGTGAGGGTAGTTGCAGCCATGCCTGAAGCTCCCTGATTGCTGTGGTTGATACAAAAGTTTTGATGCTTAGCAACCAGGATTGTACTCCGTTTGACGAATTTTGGGTGTAGTAAAAGTGTCGGAAGTGGGGTCAAATAACGGTATGCTCACATTTCAGCGACGATTATTGGATAAAGTTACTACAATGATTCCATCACACCTTACTCGCTGCGATTTAATGATTTTTGGCGCCTTGGGGTGGTCGGGGCCGATGGCATCAATGGCTTTAATAACCCACGACGGACGAAGCCGGTATGAAGACGCTTAAACCCTTATTGCCCAGTGGCGTGTTTTGGTCCCGGGCGGCAACACCGGCCGACCTTGCCTGGAAGCTGGCAGAACAAATTGCGTTGATCCTGCGCCAACGTCTTGACGCAGCGCCGCAGGCCAGCTTGGCGTTGTCTGGTGGCAGTACACCTATTTTTCTGTTCAAAGCTTTGGCCCAGCAAGTGCTCGACTGGCAGCGGGTAGACGTTGTACAGGTCGATGAACGCTGGGTAGATCCGTCGCACCCAGACAGCAACAGCGCTCAGATACGCGAGCATCTGTTGCAGAGAGAAGCCGCAGTGGCGCGTTTTCACCCACTGTACGAAAACGTTGCAAACCCTTCAGTCGGCCTGGGTGCGGTTTGCCAGCGGCTTGAATCTCTGAGCTGGCCGCTGGACGTGGTCGTGTTGGGTATGGGCAACGATGGCCATACCGCATCGTTATTTCCGGATGCGCCGGAGCTGGTCGCCGCCATGGCGGAGCACAACGGCAGCAAGTTAGCAGTGATAAACCCACCGCATCAGGTCCACGCGCGAATCACTCTGGCCCGAAGCGCCATTGCTGGCGCCCGTCATTGCATTCTGCACATTCAGGGCGACGACAAATTGGCCACTCTGAACAAGGCATTGGCCGAACCTGATGGCTGGGCGAAAATGCCAATCCGCGCGTTTCTGCGGCCGGGTTTGCACATTTTTTGGAGCCCGGGCTGGGCCGTCAAAATTCCGACTGAAGCGGCCGGCAAGCTCTAAAACAAGCGTCCGGTACTGAATCATTCAGGGCGACGCAAAAAGTCCCGTAGTGTGTACAGGATAATCAACACGTCGAACTGCGCGCAAAGCCAGGGAGCATTGGCCAACATGGCTTGAAGCGGCTTGGCACAGTATCGGTCGACACCGCTCGATGTTGATGAACGCCTGGGTTGAGAAGCGTATTTTCCCTGGCGCCTACTGACCCAGCACCTGCAGTTATTTCAGGTTGTGTTTACTCGCGGTAATAACAACAACCTGCTCCCGACCCGCAAACACCTCTAAAGCCTTCTCGCTGCGCCGAAGCCTATCTGTTGGAGCGAGTGGTCATTTCTGTCTCGTCGCCAAAAAACTGAGACACGGCCCCGGTCGCCATGAAATCGCAGTAGCGGCAAAAGAAATTGAGTTCGAAATGCCCCATCCGGGCCAGCGCCTGCCAATAGCCGCAGACGTGATCCGGCAAGTGTCTGTTGTATCAGCCCGCAACCTGCAGCGATATGGCGAGGCAATTTCCGAGCGTTTTGGCACCCGCGCCCTGAACAATCAATCCAGCTGGAAAATTCCCGATCGGGCAAGCGGCCCCTGGCCAGCGATTTGATCCAGCTCCAGTGGTTTACACGCAAAGCGGTTACCGAGAAGTGGTTACTGAGAAGTGGTTACTGAGAAGTGGCCTTAGCACAGTCAGCAATGCTACAAGCCCAGTTCTCAGGAGGGCCGCGTCACTGCTGGACGCCTGGCCGTGGAGGTCAACACAGACTTGCAATCAGTTGACTCACTCATGAGCTTGCTACGGGGTTCATTTTTTGACCCGTGAGGCGCTAATGTATGCAATTGGGGAATTACCCAGTGCTAACCGGCAGTTTTTTATAAGTAGGCGTCAGTTGCTTTCAATGTTCCGGGAAAGAGCATTTCATGAAGCTGTGAGGTGTTTGGGATATTGAGCGCTTGCCACTGGCGCGAGTGATCCACTCACGCCGGTTGCGTGTGAGGACGGCCCGGGTCCTCACTGCCGAGAGATTCGGGTGGGGCCCAGCCTCCGCTTAATTCTAAATAACCCGCTGTTTTAATGCGGGTATTCACCTACTCGCAGAATTTGCATGGAGTTGGTGCCGCCCTGGGCGTTGGTAAAATTGCCTTTGGTGATGACAACCAAATCGCCGTCCTTCACTAAACCCTGCTTCACCAGTTGTTCAACTGCCTGGGTATTGGTGTCTTCGGCTGCAAAGTTTGCAGCATCAAAGGGTACGGTTTGCACGCCACGGTACATCACTACCCGGTGCTGGGTGGTGTGATGGCGCGAAAACGCGTAAATCGGTAGGCTGGACTTGATGCGAGACATCAGCTGCGGGGTTGCACCGGTTTCGGTCAGGCAGATGATAGCGGCGATGCCGTTCAGGTGATTGGCCGCGTACATGGTAGACAGAGCGATGGCTTCATCTACCCGCCCCATAGACTCGTGTATCCGATGTTTGGACTGATGCATGGAGGGGTGCTTCTCTGCACCAATGCAAATTCTTACCATGGCGGTTACCGCTTCCACCGGATAATCACCAACGGCGGTTTCTGCCGACAGCATCACGGCGTCCGTGTAATCCATCACCGCGTTCGCCACATCCGACACTTCGGCGCGGGTGGGCATGGGATTGGTGATCATCGATTCCATCATCTGGGTAGCTGTAATCACCGCGCGGTTGAGAATCCGAGCGCGCTGAATAATATGCTTCTGCACACCGACCAGCTCGGCGTCGCCGATTTCCACTGCCAGATCGCCGCGGGCAACCATGACCACATCAGACGCTTCGATGACCGCATCCAGAGCGGCGTCATCGTGAGCCAGTTCGGCGCGCTCAATTTTTGCCACCAGCCCCGCGGCAGAGCCGGCCTGTTTCAGCAAACGACGGGCTGTGTGCATGTCTTCGGCGTTGCGAACGAAAGAAACGGCTACATAATCCGCGCCCAGTTTGGCGGCAGTAACAATGTCTTGCTTGTCTTTCTCGGTCAGTGCCTCAGCTGAGAGACCACCGCCGCGCTTGTTCAAGCCTTTGTTGTTGGACAAGGGTCCACCGATCAAAACCGTGGAGGTGATGCTGTGATCGTCTACCGCGTCTATCTGCATCTCGATGCGGCCGTCGTCCAGCACTAGAATGTCACCGGGTTTTACATCGCGGATCAGCTGCTCGTAATCGATGCCTACGCAATCGGAAGTGCCACTTTCTTTGTCCATGGTGGCGTCCAGCACAAAGGTTTGGCCGGCGGTCAGGGTGACTTTATTGTCGCAAAAGCGGGCAATGCGCAATTTTGGTCCTTGCAGGTCGGCCATAATAGCGACAAAACGACCCTGTGCCTTGGCGGTGTCGCGCACCAGGCGCGCACGCTTTTCGTGGTCTTCTGCAGTGCCGTGGGAAAAGTTCAGACGAGTAACGTCGACACCCGCAGCAATAATAGCGCCCAAAGACTCAGGGCTGTCGGTAGCGGGACCAAGGGTGGCAACAATTTTTGTACGCCGTAGCATAAAGGGTGTCCTATTAGTGTGTTGAGGCTTTTCGTTTGCGCGACTAGGCTGGTTATCGGCCTGCGGCCTCACTGACTGGCTTTGATCAGTGCGGCCGCATTGTCCAGCATTCGGTTTGAGAAGCCCCACTCATTATCATACCAGGCCATGACCTTTACATGACGTCCGATCACGCGCGTGTGGTTGGCATCAAAAATACTCGAACGAGCGTCGTGGTTAAAGTCAACGCTCACCAGCTTCTCCTGGTTATATCCCAATACGCTGTTTTTGTCAGCCGCGACTTTTACCGCTGCGTTTACTTCCTCAACGGAGGTGTCGCGGCTGGCAATAAAGCCAAAGTCGACCAGCGATACGTTAATAGTGGGTACACGAACCGCCAGACCGTCCAGCCTGCCACTCAGCGCCGGAATGATTTTACCAATCGCGGCAGCAGCACCGGTTTTGGTGGGGATCATCGACTGGGTGGCCGAGCGTGCGCGGTACAGGTCTGAATGGTACACATCGCTCAGATTCTGGTCATTGGTATAGGAGTGAATAGTGGTCATTAATCCGCTTTCAATTCCGACCGCAGTGTTTAAAGCTTCGGCGATCGGTGCCAGGCAGTTGGTGGTACAAGAGGCGTTGGAAATAATGTGATGGTCGGCGTTTAGACTCTGGTCATTCACACCGAAAACCACCATGGCGTCTGCGTCTGGGCTGGGTGCAGAAATAATCACTTTGCGGGCCCCCGCCTGTAAATGGCCCGCGGCCTGTTCACGTGTCGTGAACAGGCCCGTGCACTCCAGCACGACGTCTACGCTCAGATTGTTCCACGGCAGGTCGGCGGGGTTGCGGATGGCGCTGATGGCAATGCGGTCGCCGTTCACGCTGAGGGAGTTGGCATCGTGGCTTACGTCGGCAGCAAAACGCCCGTGAACGCTGTCATACTTAAGCAGGTGAGCGTTGGTTTCGGCATCGCCCAGGTCATTGATAGCAACCACCTGCATCTGTTTACGATAGTTGTTCTCATAAAGGGCGCGAAGTGTGTTGCGGCCAATGCGGCCAAACCCGTTAATTGCGATTCGGATGGTCATACTTTTACTCCTGAGCGGATGGTTTTTATTCTGAAATGCATTTTATGTAGTAAATATATCAACAAAACGCAAAAAAATGAACACCAAAACCGGTAAAATGTAAGAAATCGAACGTAAAACTACGTTCATAGCCAAACAGTCAAACAAACGTGTTGCGTGTGGAGCTTACCCGAGGCTGTTCGTAACGCTGCCCGTGGCATGCCGTCTGTGGTTCGGTTCGCGGGCGATACACCGGCCATTTACGATGCCGCAAACGGCAACCAGTTGTTGGTTGATTGTGGTGGACCTGCTGAGCGGTGTGTCTGTGCATTTCGACACGCTCTTGCGGGAGTAGCTTACCGGCGGCACGCCTTTGTTGATTCGCGAACAGCTCAATCACGGCTATTGGCACAACGAGGTACCAGCCGTGATCAGTTTTGGTCTTCTTGTCTGACGTTTTCCTTAATTTCAGGTAAAAAAAACTCCGGACGGAATAACCCGGCCGAAGAAAAAGGTCTGCGAAAGTGTCAGACGCCGTCATAAAGAGTAGAAAACGAAACAGGTTTGTGGCTCTACGCGGCTGCTTTGCCTGCCAGGTAGCTATCCAATGCCTCAGCTTCGCTGTCTGAGGCGTAAAGTCCTTGCTTGGTGCGGCGCCAAAGGATGTCTTCGGTGGTTACGGCCCACTCGTTGTTGATCAGGTGCTGTACTTCTTTCTCATAGAGCGTGCCCACGAAGTGCTTACCAAGATCGTCTACGCTCGCGCAGTTGTTCAGAATATCCCGCGACGTTGTGCCGTAGGTGCGCACGTAGCGACTGACCAGTTTTTCCGGCAACCAGGGATAGGCCTGATTGAGTGAAGCGGCCAGATTAATCTGGTTGTCAAAGTCACCACCCGGAAGCACGGCTGTTTTGGTCCAATGGCCCCGGGTGTTTTTGAAGAAGTGGCAAATTTTATCGGTAGCCGCTTCCGCCAGTTTGCGATAGGTAGTTATTTTGCCACCAAACACCGAGATCAAAAGCGCTTTGTCTTTCTCCTCGCTGACTTCGAAGGTGTAGTCGCGAGAGGCTTTTTGTGCGTTCTCTTCTTCATCGTCCATCAGCGGGCGCACGCCCGAATAAGACCAGACCACGTCAGACGGTTGCAGCTGTTGCTTAAAGTGCGAGTTCACAATTTTCAGCAAATAGGTGGTTTCTTCCGGCGAGATTTTGGCTTCCTTCGGGTTGCCTTCGTATTCAACGTCGGTGGTGCCAATCAGCGAGAAGTTATCTTCGTAAGGAATAACAAATACGATGCGATCGTCTTCGTTTTGAAGAATATAGGCTTCTTCTTCCTGGTTCAGACGAGGTACAACAATGTGACTGCCTTTTACCATGCGAATCATTTTCGGCGCCGGCATCGACAGGCTCTCGCCAAACAACGAACTCACCCAGGGCCCCGCAGCGTTCACGATGCACTTGGCCGAAATTGTCTGATTCGCGTTCGTGTCGGTGTTACGAAGGGTAATTTGCCATTCGTCGTGACCGCGTTCTGCGTGCACACACTTGGTGCGAGTCAAAATGGTGGCACCGGACTGCTGGGCTTTTTTAGCGGTCAGTATCACCAGTCGCGCGTCGTCTACCCAACCATCGGAATATTCAAAGCCGCGGGTAATATCCGGTTTTAACGGACCGGACTCATCGAAACGGATGGATTTGGAGCTGGGCAAAATTTCCCGCTTGGCCAAATGGTCGTAAAGAAACAAGCCGGCGCGAATCATCCACGCCGGGCGTAAGTGCGGCCGGTGCGGCAAACGAAAGCGCATGGGCCACATGATGTGAGGAGAATTGCGCAAAAGAGACTCGCGCTCGGCCAGTGCTTTTTGCACCAGGCGAAATTCATAGTGTTCCAGGTAACGCAGTCCGCCGTGAATAAGCTTGCTGCTGCTGGATGACGTCGCCGAAGCCAAATCATTCATTTCACAGAGCAGTACTTTTAAGCCTCGGCCGGCAGCGTCCATTGCGATGCCTGTCCCATTTACGCCGCCGCCAACGATAACGACGTCATAACATTGGTGATCTGCAGTCATAGTCGGTCATCTCCTGATGCCATTCGAAAAGATGCTTTGTTGTTATGCGCGTTTCTCAAGGTTTATACGCGCTTGAAACAGCAGTATGCGAAAGCTAGATATATTCGTAAAGGAAAAAATAGAAAAAAAGCGAAAATAAAAGAATGTGCGGGGCGTTAAATTGATTCGTTTCACAAAAATCAAACCAAATGCAGTGTAACGTCGTGCTTGATGAGCAGTCGCGAGATCTCCGGGGGTGGCGGCTGATCAGTGAATACGCGATCGGCCTGGGTGATGTTGCCCAACCGAACCATGGCGTTGCGGCCAAACTTGGAATGGTCCGCCGCCAGTAAAACTTGACTGGAATTGGCAATGATTGACTGGGCGACCCGTACTTCGCGGTAATCAAAATCCAGCAGCGAGCCGTCGTTGTGAATGCCGCTGATGCCGATAATGCCAAAATCCATCTTGAACTGATTGATAAAATCTCGGGTGGCTTCGCCTACAATGCCCCCGTCGCGACTGCGTACTTCACCACCGGCGATAATAACGTGGAAGTCGTCTTTGGCGGATAGAATGGAGGCGACGTGCAAATTGTTGGTTACAATCTGTAAGTTGCTTCTTTTAAGCAAGGCTTTAGCAATGGTTTCAGTGGTGGTGCCAATGTTGATGAACATCGAGGAATTGTCGGGAATCAGCTTGACCATGGCTTCGGCGATGCGCTCTTTAGCCTCCAGGTCCATAATCTTGCGGGCCTGATAATCGGTGTTGACGGTGCTTGAGTCTATGCCCGCCCCGCCGTGATGGCGTCTTAGCTTTTTATGTGTTGCCAGCTTGTTCAAGTCCCGGCGAATGGTTTGCGGCGTTACTTTGAACCGGTCTACCAGCTGTTCGGTGGTTACAAACCCGCTGTGCTGGATCAGTTCCATAATCAAATCTTGTCGGCGCCGCTGTGCCATTCAACATCCTCCATCTGGGGTTCTTGTTATATAATTGTGTGTCTGAGTGAAAATACTACCAAAGGTTAGTCGTTTTCGATGTTTTATGCAGCTGTTTGGGCCCAACAGACGTGAGTGGCGCGCGGATATAGGCGAAACTTCTTGGCATTCATGTTCAAAAAAGCAAAAATGCGAACAAATAAGAAAGCGAGGCCTACAAGATATGAGTCAATACATACTGTCGATAGATCAGGGAACCACCAGCTCTCGTGCCATTCTTTTTGATTTGCACGGCAATATTCACGCGGCGCGGCAACAGGAGTTTCCCCAGTATTTTCCTGACAGTGGCTGGGTAGAGCACAAGCCGGCAGACCTCTGGTCAACGGTGAAAAGTACCTGCGACGAAGTGATGGCAGAAGAGTTCGGTGTGGATGACGAAGTGATCGCGGTGGGCATTACCAATCAGCGCGAGACCACCATTATATGGGATCGTAAAACCGGCGAGCCGGTTTATAACGCGATTGTCTGGCAGGATCGGCGAACTGCCGCTTACTGCACAACAATGAAGTCGTTGAACCATGAACCCGCAGTGCACAGCAAAACCGGACTGTTGATAGACCCTTATTTTTCCGCCACAAAAATCCGTTGGATCCTGGACAATGTTCCAGGCACGCGAGAGCGGGCAGAACGTGGGGAACTGGTTTTTGGAACCGTTGACAGTTTTCTGTTGTGGAAGCTCACAGGGGGGCGGGTACACCGCACCGACGCTACCAACGCCAGTCGCACGTTGCTGTTTAATATTCATACCCAGCAGTGGGACGAAGAGCTACTGGAATTATTCGACATTCCCGCGTCCCTGCTGCCCGAGGTGATGGACTCGTCAGACGATTTTGGCAAAATCACCGAAGGCGGTGCGCTGAACGGCGTGTCTGTTTTAGGGGTTGCCGGCGATCAACAGGCGGCGTTGTTCGGCCAAACCTGTTTCAAGGTGGGTATGGCGAAAAGCACCTACGGCACAGGTTGTTTTCTCATACTCAATACCGGCGACAAAGCGCTGCAATCTGAGCATCGTTTGCTGACAACGGTCGCCTACCGTCTGAATGGTAAGCCGACCTATGCGATAGAGGGCAGCATCTTTATTGCCGGGGCAACGATTCAGTGGCTGCGCGACGGTTTGCAACTGATCAGTAACGCATCCGAAGCCGAACCGCTGGCGGAAGACACGCCGGTCGATCACGGCGTTTATTTGGTGCCGGCGTTTACTGGGCTGGGTGCGCCTTACTGGGACCCTAACGCCCGTGGTGCTATTTTTGGCCTGACCCGCGACACCGGCATCAAGGAAATTGTGACCGCCGGATTGCAATCGGTGTGTTATCAGACCAAAGATCTGCAGAAAGCCATGGAGCAAGACGGCATTCGCCCAATTACTTTGCGGGTAGATGGCGGCATGGTTAAAAACAACTGGGTTATGCAGTTCTTGGCGGATATCTTGGGCGCTACGGTCGATCGGCCGTCGTTGGTCGAGACCACGGCTCTGGGTGTCGCCTATTTGGCGGGTTTAAAGGCCGGTGTGTACGGTTCGCTGGAAGAGCTCGCCGATTTATGGCGCTGCGAACGCCGCTTTGAACCGATGATGTCGAAATCGGATCGCGACCGCTTGTACGCAGGCTGGATTCAGGCGGTGCACAAGCTTTAAGCGAAGCAAGAATTGCAAACCTCGCTAGCGCACCCCCAGTTCTCGCAGGCGCTTGTAGAGTGTGTTGCGGCTGATGGACAGCTCCCGCGCTGTGCTGGAGACGTTGCCCATGCATTTTTGATAGACCTGCAATGTGTGGGCAAGGGGTTTTGGCGCGGCTTTTTTCAGTTCGCCCAGCGTGGCCTTCGAACCGTTTCCGCCGGTGGCGGAGATAACGGCGTCTGATTGGTCGCTGGCAGCGGCGAAATCGAGCTGCGCCAAAAAATCGGCGGGCAGATGCCATATCTGGAGATCTTCGCCGTCGGCAATGGCAACCGCCACCCTGACCACATTGACCAGTTGGCGAATATTTCCAGGCCACGGGTGATGGATCAGTGCTGCCAGCACTCGAGGCGACAGCGCCTCGCTTTGCACTGGATCGCGGTACTGGCTGTAAATATGTTGCACCAATTTGTGTTTGTCAGTGCGATCACGGAGTGCTGGCAGTTCGACACACAATCCGTTGATGCGATAGTAAAGATCTGCGCGTAATTGCCCCGACTCAAGGTGCAAGGCCGGTGCACGGTTTGTGGCGGTTATCAGCAGAATATCTACCGCAATACTGTCGGTGGCGCCAACCGGTGTGACCACTCGTTCCTGAAGAACCCGCAATAATCTGGATTGTGCCGATAAGGGCATTTCGCCAATTTCATCCAGAAACAAAATACCTTTGTGCGCTTTACGAATGAACCCCAACGACCCTTGCGCTCGTGCTCCGGTAAAGGCGCCAGCTTCGTAGCCGAACAGTTCCGACTCCACCAGCTCCGGCGGAATAGCGGCGCAATTAACCGCAACCAACGCTTGTTCTTTGCGCTGCGTGGCCTGATGCAGTGCTTTAACCAGCACTTCTTTGCCAACCCCTGTCTCCCCGGTAATCAGCACTGGTACGCCGCGTTCTAGCACCTTCAGGCTGTGTTCGGCGCAGCGGCGAACGGTTGCGTCGCCGTATTCGAGTGCTGAAAAGTCGGCGCTGTTCGTGTTTGTCACTTTAGTCTGACGTACTGCCGCTGAAGGAGCCCCGGTGGGCGGCCGTATCTGAGCAACGGTGGGTTGCTGAACCTTCACGCTCAGGCGTACTCGATTTTTAGTGCTGAGCTGCAATGCAGATTGCGGTGGGTGGCCAAGAATGTGATTGCGGTGGGTGGTAAACAGGTCGTCCAGGCGGACCCCAACGGTGGTTTTACTTAACAGTTGGTCGGCTCGTTGATTGCTGGCCACAACGTGTCCCAAGTCATCGCAAATCAGTATGCCAGACCAGGGGCTGTCGAAGTTGTCTGCGGTGGTATTGATTGTCAGCATGAAGTGGTCGCGCTCAAATTGCCGCTTTAGCAGGCGATTGTCTACCGACTGCGCCAGCAACCGAACCACGCCCAGAGTGTGGGCCTGGGGCAGGTAAGCGTCACTGAAGACGCTGAGTACGCCGACCAGCTGCTTGTGTGGGTCAAAAATAGGCGCGGCTGAACCTATCATACTGCGATTGAGTTTTAGAAAGTGTTCATTGCGCTGAATCTGCACCGCTTTGTTGGCAGCAATTGCAGTGCCTATGGCGTTTGTACCACAGCGCTTTTCCTGCCAGTTTGAGCCTTGCCGGAACCAGGGCTTCAACTGTGTCTTAGTAATGCGCTCGTCACCCCAGCTCTTCAACACCGTTGCGTGCCGGTTTGCCAGCAGAATCAGGCAGCGGCTACTGGAAAGCACGTTACGATAGTAAGGCAGTACTTCGGCTTCGGTGCTGGTTAGAAGCTCGTGATACTGGCGCTCCAGTTCTTCTACCTGTGTCGCGCCGGGTGCTGGCGGCGTAGGTTCAAAGTTGTGATCAAGGCCCCAGGCGGTGCAGCGATCCCAGGACTGTTCGACCAAACTGCGTTCATTTTCGTGTTCGATATCTTTCATTAAGCCGCACCTATGTGTTCGTTCTGGCGTTACTCGATGCCGATCTGCGCAGCAGGGTGTTCATTATTGCACTAAATACTGTTCAATAACCTGTGTAATTAGTGTTGAGATCAATGTTCAAGTTGAACAAAACAGTGTTAAACGAACATGTGTAATTTCAATTCAAAAAGCGTAGGCATAAAAAAGTCTATATAAATCAGTACTATAAGTATTTTTACTTAGGATTGTGAAAAGCTGGTATGGCCTTTGCCTTTCCAATATCGCAATTAAAAGATCGAGTGCGATCATTTGCTCAGATGTGTTTCCACAAGAATAACAAGGAATCGATATGTCCTTAACTCTGGAAAACCTCTCTTATGGGGTCGACGGTGTCGACTATGTCCGAAATGCCAATCTCACCTTTCAGGCTGGTTCTTTTAATGTGCTGCTAGGTCGAACACTCTCGGGCAAAACCTCGATGATGCGCTTAATGGCCGGGCTTGATAAACCCAACGAAGGCCGGTTGATCTTCAACGGCCAGGATGTCACCGGACTGAGCGTGCAAGCCCGGAATGTCTCGATGATCTATCAGCAGTTCATCAATTACCCAGGCATAACGGTGTATGAAAACATTGCGTCGCCTTTGCGCTTGGCAAAGATGGCTGAGTCTGAAATTGACCGCCGAGTGAAAGAAACTGCGGCGATGCTGCAGATTAGCCCCCTTTTGAAGCGCTATCCTCTTGCACTTTCCGGTGGCCAGCAACAGCGTACGGCGATGGCGCGGGCGTTGGTCAAAGACGCCACATTGGTATTGTTCGATGAACCCCTGGTCAACCTTGACTATAAGCTGCGGGAAGAACTGCGGGCCGAACTGCGCGATCTGTTCCGTGAACGTCAGTGTATTGCGGTATACGCCACTACGGAAGCCAACGAGGCCTTGGCGTTGGGCGGCACAACCACGCTGCTGCATGAAGGCGGTGTGATTCAGAACGGTCCGGTTATGGATGTGTACCGGGCACCGGTAAATACCCTGGCCGCACAGCTGTTCAGTGAACCGCCAATGAATATGATTCGCGGACGTGTGACAGACACCGAAGTAGCGTTTGATGAATACTCCCACCATGCTTTGACTCAGGAATTGTCCAAACTAACGCCAGGAGACTACTGGTTCGGGGTCCGCCCTAGCCACATTGCTCTGGCGCCGGCTAACGACGACGATCTTGAAATGTCGATGGAAGTAGCGCTGAGCGAAATCAGCGGTTCAGAAACGTTCATACACATCGACAACAGCCATTTTGAAATGGTGATGCAGCTGATGGGTGTTCACCAGTATCACACCGGTGCCCCGGTTAAGGTTTACCTGCCAATCAACAAACTGTTCGTTTTCGACAGCGCCGAAAAGTTGGTGCACACACCATCGCGGATATCAGGAGGAACTGTCTAATGGCCGAAATCCAATTGAAATCATTGGCTCACAGCTACAGCGACACGCCTGGTGGGCCAGAAGACTACGCGATTCGCCAGCTCGACCACGTTTGGCACGAAGGCGGCGCCTACGCTTTGCTAGGGCCATCTGGCTGCGGCAAAAGCACTATGCTGAACATTATTTCCGGCCTGGTTCAGCCCTCTGAAGGCGATGTGCTGTTTGACGGTAAGCGGGTCAACGAGCTGTCGCCGCGGGATCGTAACATTGCTCAAGTGTTCCAGTTCCCGGTCGTTTACGACTCCATGACGGTGTTTGATAACCTGGCATTTCCTCTAAAAAACAACAATATACCGAAGTCACGCATCAAGGCGCGGGTGCAAGAAATTGCCGAGGTGCTGGAAATTGAAGACAAGCTGTATAAGAAGGCTAAAAATCTGACCGCCGACGAAAAGCAGAAAGTGTCCATGGGGCGTGGCCTGGTGCGGGAAGACGTGTCGGCTATTTTATTTGATGAGCCGCTTACGGTGATTGATCCCCAGTTGAAGTGGAAGCTGCGGCGTAAACTGAAGCAGATCCACGAGCAGTTTGACATCACCATGGTGTACGTAACTCACGATCAGCTGGAAGCGTCCACCTTTGCCGACAAGATTGCGGTGATGTACGGCGGCCAGATTGTTCAGTTCGGCACGCCCACCGAGTTGTTCGAGCAACCCAATCATACCTTCGTGGGCTACTTCATTGGCAGCCCGGGGATGAACCTTATTGAAGTAGAGCGCAGCGCCGCAGGGGTTCGTTTCAGGTCTACTCAGGTGGACCTGGCGCCGTGGCAGATTGAACTGTTGACACGCCTTACATCCAAAAACATTAAAATCGGGATCCGTCCGGAATTTATTGAGCTGTCTCCGACGGCTTCGGACAACACCTACCAGGCCGAGATATTGGACATGGAAGACCTCGGCACCTACAAAATTGTCACCGTGCAGCTGGATCAGCAAGAGATGAAAGTGCGGATGAACGAAGAGTTTGAGGGTGCCATTGGCAGCCGCACGCACCTTTCGTTCCCGCAACAGTGGTTGAAACTGTACGTTGATGAATTTTTGGTACAGGAGCAGCAGTGATGCAAAAAATCCAGAATAACCGCGCCTGGTGGCTGGTGTTGCCGGTGTTTTTGCTGGTCGCTTTTTCAGCGTTGATCCCGCTGATGACCGTTGTGAACTATTCGGTACAGGACATTTTTGGCCCGGGGCAGGCGTTTTACGTCGGTACCGAGTGGTTCAAAGAGGTACTGGGTGACGAGCGTTTGCAAGATTCCTTGACTCGCCAGTTCATGTTTTCCGGCGCTGTGCTGTTGATTCAGATTCCGCTCGGGATCAGTGTCGCGCTGATGATGCCGAAGTCCGGCATTAAAGGGTCTGTGTGTTTGATTCTGATCGCTATTCCGCTGCTGATTCCCTGGAACGTGGTAGGCACCATCTGGCAGGTTTTCGCCCGTGGCGACATTGGTCTGTTTGGCTGGGGTCTTAACGAGCTTGGCTTCGACTACAACTACACCGGCAACACTGTTGATGCCTGGTTAACGGTTTTGTTAATGGACGTATGGCATTGGACGCCGCTGGTAGCGCTGCTTTGCTACTCGGGCCTGCGCGCGATTCCGGAAGCCTTTTATCAAGCAGCTGAAATCGACCGCGCTTCTAAATGGGCCGTGTTTCGTTACATCCAGCTACCACGGCTGAAAAGCGTGTTGATCATTGCGGTGCTGTTGCGCTTTATGGACAGTTTCATGATTTACACCGAGCCGTTTGTATTGACCGGCGGCGGGCCTGGTAGTTCGACCACTTTCTTGAGCCAAACACTAACCACCATGGCTATCGGACAGTTCGACCTGGGGCGCGCAGCGGCCTTCTCGCTGATCTACTTCCTGATTGTGCTGGTGATTTCGTGGCTGTTCTTTACCGCCATCACTCAAGCCGATAAAGAACAATAAGGAGAGCGAGATGAAACAAAGTCGTTCAAAAAACGTAGCAATCACTCTTTTCATAGCGCTTTTGCTGACTCCGGTTTACTGGTTGTTGAACATGTCGTTCAAAACAAACCAGGAAATCCTGGGTGGCCTTACGCTGTTTCCAAACACCTTTACTCTTGACAATTATGCGGTCATTTTCAGTGATCCCAGTTGGTACAACGGTTACTTGAACTCGATGACGTATGTGGCCATGAACGTGGTCATTACGCTGCTGGTGGCGCTGCCGGCGGCTTACGCCTTCAGCCGCTACAGGTTCTTGGGCGACAAGCATTTGTTTTTCTGGCTGCTGAGCAACCGGATGGCGCCGCCGGCGGTATTCCTGTTGCCATTCTTTCAGCTGTACTCGTCGATTGGTCTGTTTGACACACACATTGCTGTTGCACTGGCGCACTGTTTGTTCACCGTACCTCTGGCGGTGTGGATCCTGGAAGGCTTTATGAAAGGGGTTCCTCGTGAATACGACGAGATGGCCTTTATCGATGGTTACAGCTTTCCAAAGTTCTTTATCAAAGTATTCCTGCCGATGATTCGTTCCGGCATCGGCGTAACCGCATTCTTTACCTTTATGTTTTCGTGGGTAGAACTGTTGCTTGCCCGAACTCTGACGTCTGTGGACGCTCAGCCGATTGGCGCCATCATGACGCGGACCATAGGGGCCAGTGGTATCGACTGGGGTGTGTTGTCGGCAGCGGGTGCGCTGACGATCATTCCCGGCATATTGGTGATTTGGTTCGTTCGTAACCATGTGGCCAAAGGCTTCGCTCTCGGACGCGTATAAGGAGAACACTGATGATTGACTGGATGAACTGGACCCCCACGGTGGTAATCTTTTTTGTGGTGATCGCTTCGATTCTCGCGATTATGACCGTTTACGAAGTTGTGTCGCCTTGCCGTGAGCGCAAAGGATTTTTGCCTATCGAAACCACTCGCGGCGACCGGTTGTTTATTGGCTTGCTGTCGACTGCTTACATTCATCTGACCTTTCTTGCGGTCAGCGACGTGAGCTTGTGGGCAGCGCTGGCGGTCTCTGCAGCCTGGATGGGCGTGCTGCTGCGCTGGGGTTGAACCAAGGCAGCGCGCTGAAAAGCACGGTGGGTCGTGAAATAATGAACAATAATTGATTGAAAGTGGTTGTAAAGGATTCGGAACCGCACTATTTTTAGACTAATGGTCGAAAGCGATCATTAGTCAGCTTGTGAGCATAACGTTCAACGCGTACAGCTTGAGAGAAGCACCGGGCTTAGTGAGTCCAGTGCTGTAAGCAGTGTTGATGTAAAGACGGAGCGCAGTCTGGTCCCGCTCCATTCATAAAAAAGCAAATGAGGTTGGGTATGTTCAAAAATAACAAACATCCTAAGACTCTTATACTCAGTGTCGCCATTGCCGCCGCCAGTATGAGTTTGAGCCTGCAGGCCTACGCCGATCAATATTCGGATGCGGCTGAAAAGTGGGTAGGTGAGTCATTTAAGAAGTCGACTCTCAGCAAAAAACAGCAGCTGGAGGAAATGGCGTGGTTTGCCCAGGCTGCGGAAGAATTCCGCGGTATGGAAATCAACGTGGTTTCAGAAACCCTTGCTACCCACGAGTATGAATCCAACGTTCTGGCCAAAGCATTCTCTGAAATTACCGGTATTAAGCTCACTCATGTCCTGCTTCAGGAAGGCGACGTTATCGAGAAGCTGCAGACTCAGATGCAGTCAGGCCGCAACATCTATGACGCGTACGTAAACGATTCAGACCTCATTGGTACACATTTTCGCTACGGAAAAGTGGAGTCCATTGACGCCATCATGAACGGCGCAGGTAAAGACCTTACTTTGCCGACTCTGGACCTTGAAGACTTCATTGGCCTGGATTTCACCACAGGGCCTGATGGCGTGCTTTATCAGCTTCCGACCCAGCAGTTCGCCAACCTTTACTGGTTTCGTGCGGACTGGTTTGAGCGTGAAGATTTGAAAAAGCAGTTTGAAGAAATTTACGGATACGATCTTGGCGTTCCGGTGAACTGGTCTGCGTACGAAGACATCGCGGAGTTCTTTTCGGTTCACGTCAAAGAGATCGACGGCGTAAAAGTATACGGCCATATGGATTACGGCAAAAAAGACCCTTCTCTGGGCTGGCGCTTCACTGACGCCTGGTTTTCGATGGCGGGTGCCGGCGACAAGGGCCTGCCTAACGGCTTGCCGGTAGATGAGTGGGGCATTCGGGTTGAAGAGTGTCGTCCGGTCGGGTCTAACATGTCTCGTGGCGGTGCAACTAACAGTCCGGCGGCGGTTTACGCGACCACCAAGTACGTTGAATGGATGGAGAAGTACGCGCCGCCCGAAGCAACGGGTATGACCTTTTCTGAATCTGGCCCGGTGCCTGCCCAGGGCGAAATTGCCCAGCAGATTTTCTGGTACACGGCCTTCACCGCCAGCATGATTGAAGAAGGACTGCCGGTTGTAAATGAAGACGGTTCTCCGAAATGGCGTATGGCGCCTTCGCCCCGCGGCCCCTACTGGGAAGAAGGCATGAAGTTGGGCTATCAGGACGTAGGTTCCTGGACGTTCATGAAGTCCACTCCTGAGAAGCGTCGCCTGGCGGCTTGGTTGTACGCTCAGTTCACGGTTTCCAAGACGGTGTCTCTGGAAAAAACCGTTGCTGGCCTGACGCCAATTCGCAACTCTGACCTTAACTCTGACGTGATGTTGGAAATGGCGCCTAGGCTCGGTGGTTTGGTTGAGTTCTATCGCAGCCCGGCACGGGTCCAATGGACGCCGACGGGCACCAACGTGCCTGATTACCCAAAGCTGGCCCAGCTTTGGTGGCAATACGTTTCCCAAGCAGCCAGTGGAGAGGCAACGCCTCAGGAAGCTCTGGATGGCCTGGCCGATGCCCAAGATCGCGTAATGGAGCGCCTGGAACGTGCCAACGTACAGGCCACTTGTGGTCCTAAGCTGAACGAGCCGCGTGACCCACAGTACTGGCTGGATCAGCCGGGCGCACCTAAGCCCAAGCTGTCCAACGAGAAGGTGCAAGGCGTAACCGTTCCTTACAACGAACTGTTGAAAACCTGGGAAGACGCTCGTAAGAGCTAATTCTTGAAGACCGGTGCCTGCTGCAGTCGAACCTCTCGATTGCAGCAGGCATTTCACAATGGTTATGGTGATTGCGGTCGATTTCTTATCCTTCTCCGATTACTTTATTCAAACGGCCTCTTCTGGCTTGCGCTTTTTCCTGTCGGCCTTTCTTGCTTTTCTGCTCAGTTCATTCCAAACGGTTGCGACGCTTGACGAGTCTGTCAGACGGTCGGAACAGCCTACCTCTTGGAGCCACACTTTCCGTTGGGTGAGACAAATCAGCAGGTAAACGATACCAGCAGCTCCGCCAACGCCAGCCTGAAGGAAACTGGACAATGAACAGCAGTCTATAATCTAACCGGGTTCTGATTTTCAGATTGTTACCGCGGCTGTACCGCTGATTACGCGGCGGCCTAATTTTGCGCCATACTCCGTTTCTACGCTGGCGTATGAAGAGGAGGTCGCTATGTCATCATTGCAAGTCACAGAGCACGTCATCTGGCAATCCGTGCAATGCTACCTGGGCCAAGTGCTTGTGGCCTGCAGTGACGCGGGCGTGTGCGCCTTGATGGCCGGGCAATCGCTGCCACCGCTTATGGAGCGATTACACCGCCGCTTCCCGCGTGCCCAATTATGTCAGGCAGAAAGCGTTTGCCCGAGCTGGCTTGGCAAAGTGAACGCCCAGTTAACAGACGGCCGCGGTGCAGAGCCTCTGGCTTTGGATTTGCGCGGTACCAAGTTTCAGCAGCAAGTCTGGCAAGCGTTACAAAGCATCCCCAGTGGCGAAGTCATCAGCTACGCCGAGCTGGCGCGGCGGGCAGGGCGACCAAAGGCTGTGCGTGCCGCTGCCAGCGCCTGTGGAGCCAACCCGGTGGCCGTGCTGGTGCCCTGTCATCGAGTGCTACGCAGCAACGGCGACCTGGGCGGCTACAACGGCGGGGTTGCTATCAAAAAAGCCCTGTTGGCCCACGAGCAGGCGCTGTCTGACCGTTAACGTCTGCTTTGTTCATACCCACAACGCAGCCAGCATGCCCGTCACAGCGATCTCGGGAGTTTGCCTGCGAAATGGCCGCTATGGTGTGAGCCGCCAGCCACTGCCGCCAGCCTTGCCTTGATGATGCCGGTGGCCGCACCGCCAAACGTCATCGTGTATTCCAGCGGCCATATGCGGATCGGCGATACGCTGCGTGCCGGCTTCACTCTGACCCTGATGGGCGTGGTCGCGGTTACTGCGGCCAGCTATTGGTTGACGAACTGGGTGTTTGGCTTGTGATGTCTAGGTAATGATTGTGGCTGCGCCCAGGCACTCAATCTTCTGGCCGGGATAAATCCAGCCAGGGTTGGGACAGCCAGTAAAAGCGTCCGTCGCCTGCGGGGTAGGTGCAGTTATACCGAAAGCGGCGGCTGCTGAATGCCGCGGGCGCCTGAACATTCGCCTGCTGTGCGTGGGCAGCTACCTTGATTTGGCCCTGGCCGGAGCCGAAACAGGCCAGTTTATCTGGTGTCAATCCACTTGGCAGAGTGATCCGCAGGTGCGGCGGGTTAGCGCTGATAATACCGTCTGGAAGATCCTTGGCCGGCACCGGTAACGCCTTACTCAGCAACTTGCTGCCTAGGCCTTGTAGCTGCCCATAGGCGTTGGCCATGGGAAATCGTGGCAGTCGGGTGCGGCTTGAAGTTGCGCCGACGGGGCCGGATTGCTGCCCGAAGGCCAGCCAGCCGCGTTGATTTATTTGCTGTTCCAGTGCTGCATCAAATTCGCCATAGGGGTAAGCGAACATTGGCGAGGCATTGCCAAACTCTTTTTCAAGCAACGTTTGCGCGCCATCAAGGCCTTGATCAACACGCTCTTGCCACTGCTGTACTTTCTCGTTGGGTGTTCTGGCCAGGTGTCCGTGGCCGGCGCTGTGGTTGGCGATGGTCGCCAGGCCCGTAGACGCCAGTTCGTGCAGCTGCTGTAACGTCATAAACCCGCTGTTGCCGATGGTGTCGGTGTTCACAAACAGGGTGTAGGGATAGTTCAGCCGCGCCAATATGGGCGCCGCGGTGGAATACACGGAACTGTAGGCGTCATCAAAACTCAGGGCAACGGCATCGCCGCCATTACCCGCCAAGGCTCTTTGTGTTGCCTCGTACAGTGGTTCAACCGCCAGCCCGAGTTGGTCAATCAGTTGCAGTTGGGCTTCAAACAGTGCCGGCGACGTACTGGTGGCGCCCGGCGTGTTATTGCTGATGTGATGGTATTGCAATATGGCCAGATCTGCGTGGGCGCCCGCAGGCAATGCCAGTGCGATCGCCAGCGTGGCGGCTACAAAATCCTGTCGGCGCATGTAAAATTTTTTCCTTTTAAAGGGTTACCTTCACGCCGCTTAAAGCAGCACCTAGTAGCGCCCGCGATAGTGGTTTCTGATAACGGCAAAGGCTGCGTTAAGCGTCTGGATTTGCTGGGTACTGCCGCCCCTGTCTGGGTGCGCCTGCATGACGGCACGCCGAAAACGCTGTTTTACCTCGTGAAAACAGTCCGGCAAGCGCCTGTCGCTATAGCCCAGATAGCTCGCTGCTGCGGCAACCTCCGATGTGTCGTGATGATCATTGGCACCCCGATGGCCGGCGTAGAAGTTGTCAAGCATGGCGTGAATCTGCGCCGTGGATAGCCGGTATTGGTTCAGATCCAGATAGAATGCCCGCAAGGAATCTGCCTGGGCCGGCAGGCTCTGGCCAAGCAGCTTGTGCCAAGGCTCTTCGGGGCGGTTTTCAAGGCGGGTCAGCATGGCTGATATCGCCAGGGTTTCACCGCCTTCGGCCAATTGATCGCGCAACGTATACAGGGTGTGAAACAGCAAGAAGTGGACCGGGTATAACAGCTCGGGCTGATCAAAGCGCACCTCACCCAGAAGTTGCCAGGGTGGCTGCTGCAGTTTTTTGATCAGGGCATATTCACTGAGCCCGCCAGGTGCTTGGCGCAGCTCGTGCTCCAAAGCAACTTGCAAGTGGGCTATGTGGCTTTGCAGAGCCTCTTGGGACCGAAGATCACAAGGGTGGGTAATGGCGCCGGGCTGTTTGGGTGTCGAGGTGTTGGTCATAGCTCTATGGTAGAGCACACACGGGTTGCCCTGCCAGCCTGATGGCACCCTATGTGGGCTTGCGTCAGTATTAACGGCGCAATGCGACGGAGTCTGGTCTTTGAGGGAGGCACTAAAGAGAGATTTCGATCAGCACCTTCAAACCTCCTTTTGACCCATTTGAAAAACAGGTTTCACCTCCATACCGAGCGACTATTTCACGAACGATAGCAAGCCCAAGCCCGTGCCCTGGTGTTTGTTCATCGAGCCGTCGCCCTCTTTGACCCAAGTGCACCTGATCATCTTCTAATACGCCAGAGCCATCATCTGTCACGACAATCAGCGCCAAGCCATTGCGCTGATCTAAAGAAAGCTCAACGCATTCTGCAGACCATTTCCCGGCATTATCGAGTAAATTTCCCAATATTTCATTGAGATCGTGCTCCTCAATCTGCCAGCGAAATTCCTCGGTGAGTGAGGTGGACAGTTCAAATGACTTTTCGGGGTAAAGTCGGCCCAGCATCCACAAAAGATCGCGGGCTTGTTTGACGGGGAAGGCACTTTTACCAATCTGGGGCCCGGCAAACTGACTGCGCCGCATTTCCGCTTCTAATTGCCTGTCAATGTCGCCCAGGCGTGATCCCATCTCATGCCTCAGGCTGTTATCCAGCGGCCGGCTGGTATCTTCAAGAACCTGCCTAACCGCCGCAATAGGCGTTTTAACGCTGTGAGACAGGTTCGCCAGCGCTTCGCGGGAGCGCTCAAGCCGTTGATCCAAGGAATCAAGCAGTTGATTGAGCTGTTGCACCAGTGGTTGAAACTCTTCCGGGGCCTCTGCGTCGATTCGCGATATTTCGCCGCTCTGTAATCGTTTGAGAGCGGCCTGAAGCGAGACAACGGGGCGCATTGACAGGTTAATACCGAACCAGATAATTCCCACCAGCAAAATGATCAGCAAGATCGACACGATCGCGGTCCAGGCATGCAGTTCTGCCTGGCTGCTTTTCAGCGCTCCCATGTCTTCTGAAACGATGACTTTTATAGCAACGCCGCTCACTACAAATGATTTCCGATAAGCGAGAATGTCGGAGGGTGCGTTGGCTATTTTCGCATTGTGTACTCTGATACTTCCGTCGCCATCAAACTGCAGCAAAGGGTTTAACAGCGGCTGCCAGGCTTGCGGCGATATAACCGTTTGATTTGGCGATTGGATAGCAAAGGCGTGATGAAACACTTTCTCAAAATAGTCACCGGTTTTCAGCATATCTATCTTGCCTTCGGCTTGCCGGATGTTGAGTTCCAGGAACGCGACTTCGTCTTTCAGGCGACTTTCGACGAATTCCCGGGACATCCTCTCCAGAAGTAATCCGTGAACAAACCAGGCGATAGCCATAAGCGCAACGCCTGCGGGCAACAACAGGGTCAGAAGCGCACCTTTTACCGACACCGGTTTTTTAAACAGCGTCATTGAACACGTACCCCTGACCGCGACGCGTTGCGATGGTCTCCGCGCCTACTAATTTTCGCAGGCGTCGAATATACGCTTCGATGACATTTTCATTCGGGCTTTCATTAAGATTGTAGAGCTGCTCCATGAGTTTTTCTTTGGAAAAAATGTGCCCGGGGTGACTCATTAAACACCTGAGCAGTCGAAATTCGGTGCCGGTTAAACTGTGTTCTGTACCGTCGTCGATTTTCAGGCACTGCCGGTTTTCGTCAAGCTCAAAGTGTCCCACTTTTACTGAGGAGAGAACGCGCCCTTCGCTGCGGCGCACGATGGCGCCCAGTCTGGCAATCAGTTCTTCAGCCTGAAAGGGTTTACCAAGATAATCGTCCGCGCCGGCTTTCAGGCCGCTGACTTTGTCTTTCCAGTCGCCTCGCGCCGTTAGAATTAATACCGCAAAGCTTGCGTTATCCCGGCGCCATTTCCGTAACACGTCCAAACCATTTCCGTCGGGCAGTCCGAGGTCCAACACGGCTGCCCGGTAGTCTTCCTGCACGCCCAGCAACATCGCTTCTTTGGCCGTGCCGGTGACATCAACACTGAAGCCGGCCTTCTCAAGTTGGCTGGCGAGCCCTTCGGCCAACAAACGGTCATCCTCTACTAACAGTAACCTCATCTGTCGTTCCCTTTTATGTGTCACACCCACTGATGCTTCGTGCCGCACCCACTGATGCTTCAGACCGAGCCGGCCGATGCAGTGTCCGCTATTAACCTGAATTCAGCCTGAACTAAAAAATAGTTCGATATTTTCAGAAAGAATTCAGGTTGATGAGCGATGGTATCAATCGTTTTAGACGAATGCTCACGTTGCCGGATAAACCCAGTGGGTTTTGAACGCACGCCATGACACATCACAGGAAAACGTTTGATGAGCGTATCAAAGTTCGTAGTCGCAGCATTAGCCATGTCAGTTTCAGCGGTAGCTCTTGGGGCTGGCGCTCATGGAGACGGGCACGGTCAAAGTGCAAAGAGCGGTGAACCGGGTAAGGTCTCGGACGCCGGGCGCAGCATTACTGTGCAGATGTACGACAACTACTACGAGCCTGAATCTATCGAGGTCAAACCAGGGGAAACGGTGCGTTTTGTTGTTGAAAACAAGGGCAATCTGGTGCACGAATTCAATATTGGTACGCCTGCCATGCATGAATCCCATCAGAAGGAAATGATGATGATGGTAGAGCACGGCGTTATTCAGGGCGGCAAACTGAATCGTGACATGATGGAAATGGACATGGGAAATGGCATGTCCATGAAACATGACGACCCCAACAGCGTGCTGTTAGAGCCGGGCGAGAGCAAAGAGGTTGTTTGGACGTTCTCAGAGACGGGCGCTATTGAATTTGCCTGCAACGTTCCGGGGCACTATCAGGCTGGCATGTATGGCGACGTGAATTTTAACTCCGGCGACTCTCGTGTTCACTCACTCGCCGACGCATCGAAATCTTTGAATACTGCAAAATAATTCTGGAGTCGTTGACCATGAAGACAACCCTTTTCGCAGGCGCTTTAGTCTTGCTTCTACCGGTTATTGGCCTAGCGGGTGAATACAACCTGACGGTCGACCGGGTTCAGATCGACACCGGCGACTTTGTCAAAGAGGGCATTGGCTACAATGGCGCGTCCCCCGGGCCGGTTCTGCGCTTTAAGGAAGGCGAGGAGGTCTCGATCAACGTGACCAACAACCTGAACGAAATGACGTCCATTCACTGGCATGGCATGATTTTGCCTTTCACCCAGGACGGCGTTCCCGGTATCAGTTTCCCGGGTATAGAGCCGGGGGAAACCTTCACCTACGAGTTTCCCATCACCCAGTCAGGCACTTACTGGTTTCACAGCCACTCCGGCTTTCAAGAGCCGGATGGCGCTTACGGTGCCATTGTGATTGAACCCGAAGGCCGCGAGCCGTTTCGTTACGATCGCGATTATGTGGTTCAGCTGACCGACAAGCACCCGCATTCTGGCGATCGCATCATGCGTAACCTCAAAATAATGCCGGATTATTACAACCGTGAACAACAAACCGTGGGAGATTTCTTTTCGGAAGCGTCTGACAACGGTCTGATGGCCACCATCAAGGATCGGATGGCCTGGGGCGACATGCGCATGATGAAAGCCGATGTTGAAGACCTGCAGGGTTTTACCGGCCTGATCAACGGCAAAGGTCCCGACCAGAACTGGACCGGCATTTTTGAGCCCGGCGAGCGGATTCGGCTGCGTTTCATTAACTCGTCTGCCATGACCTATTTTGATATCCGCATTCCGGGCCTGGAAATGACCGTTGTACAAGCGGATGGCAACAATGTTCAGCCGGTGACTGTGGATGAGTTCCGCATTGGTGTGGCGGAAACCTACGACGTAATTGTGCGGCCTAAAGAGGAACAGGCCTATACGATTTTTGCCGAATCCATGGGGCGTTCAGGGTATGCCAGGGGAACACTAGCCCCTGAGGCAGGGATGGTCGCTGCGGTGCCAGAATTGCGCGAAGCGGCCCGATTGACCATGGCCGACATGGGCGGCATGGAAGGCATGGATCATTCGAGCATGGCCGGCATGGAAGGCATGAAGGGCATGGACCACTCCGGCATGAAGGGAATGGAAGGCATGGATCACTCCAAGATGGCCGGTATGGATCAGTCTGACATGAAGGGAATGGAGGGTATGGATCACTCCAAGATGGCTGGTATGGCCCAGTCTGACATGAAGGGCATGGATCATTCTGCGATGGGCCAAGGTGCAATGGCTTCCGCGGGTAGCGCAAGCGATCCCTTTTATGCGGCGGGCAGTGGCCTGGTTCCAACGGCAGCCAATGGCGGCAAGTTTCTGTCTTATGCCGATCTGAGAGCGCAAAAACCACTCTATGACGAACGCGAACCAACCCGGGAAATCGAACTGAAACTGACGGGCAACATGGAGCGCTACACCTGGAGCATCAACGGCGTCAAATATGAAGACGCGGACCCGATCCGCCTTCAGTATGGCGAGCGGGTGCGATTCAAGTTTGTAAATACAACCATGATGACTCATCCCATGCACCTGCACGGCATGTGGTCCATGCTCGACGTTGGCGCAGGCCAGTTGAACCCGGTCAAGCACACCATCAGCGTTCAGCCTGGCACCACGGTTTACATGGAGACTGAAGTGGATGAACCCGGCCAATGGGCGTTCCATTGCCATCTGTCTTATCACGCCGCAGCCGGCATGTTCCGCAAAGTCATTGTTGAGGGCGGGCCGGATTCCACGCAGGCGGCATCCGGAGACCAGCCGGGCGATGTTGGAGGCGACGTATGAAGCTATGGACACCTTTACTGGTAAGTACCGTTTTGAGTCTGGGTGTTATGCCCACTCTGGCATTCGCTCAGCAGCCGATGCGTGACACCACTGAACGGAAGGCGCCATTAAAAGTGTGGGGCGCTCAATTCGAGGAGTTTGAATACCGCTACAGTGACGACGACGAAGAACTTGGGGTATGGAGCGGCGATTTTTTCTACGGCACGGACGCGCTGAAAGTTCGTTGGTTAACAAAAGGCGAGTACGCCATTGAAGAGCAAGCTTACGAAAAGCTGGAAAACCAGCTGGTTGGTCAAATTCCCATCTCTGATTTCTTCGATGCCAAAGCCGGGGTCAGATTTGACACGCCCGAAGGCCCTGATCGCACATACGCCGTTCTGGGTGTCGCAGGCCTGGCGCCTCAGTGGTTCGAAATTGATGCGAATCTTTACGTGAGCAAGGATGGCGACACGTCCGCCGCTCTAGATGCTGAGTACGAACTGCTCTTCACCAATTACTGGATACTTTCGGCCACTCTGGATGCAACCGTGGCGTTCAGTGAAGACCGAGAGATTGGGGTTGGAACGGGCCTGGTATCGACAGAAACCGGGCTGCGGCTAGGCTATGACCTTATTGATCGGGCTTTCTCGCCTTACGTGGGTGTTGTTTACGAACGCAAGTACGGTAATACGGCTGATTTTGCCAGAGCAGACGGCGGCAGCACAGAAGACTGGTTTGCGGTGATTGGCGCACGGCTTACCTTTTGACACTCTTGGTTGCGTTTTCGGACCGGCCAGCGGACAGAGATGGAGCACCCCATTAACACTCACCGAACCTGTGACGAGCCCTATGCAACGCTTGATTTCAACGGTCTCACACATTTAACGGCGGGAGTTCGCAGGTTTTGGTCGAAAAAAAACTTAACATATCGTCTGGAATTAGCTGGCCACTGCACTTTGATGCAAAGTTGTGCTCGCTCTGCTGATGGCTTAAAGTATTGGACAGTTTGATGCAGGCTACTTGGAATATCTTGAAAAACATTCGATCCATAGCGTTTAAAACACGCCAAGCATTGGTCTTGGCTTTTTTGCTTAGCTTCAGCGCTATGCAGGTGTTTGCGATGACGACTACGCCAATAGCCATAGACCTTACCCCGGTCGCAGTCGCGCAACAAGACTGTGCTGGTGAACACGCGCAAGCAAGTTCAGTGCTAATGTCTCAAATGGTTGAGTTACCCGATGTGAGTCACAGTGATCACGCCTGTGGCGAAAATTGCATTGCTGATCATTGCCTGATGAGTTCAGCGGTTATCGTAAGTGAGTTCACGATTGAGCTATCTGGCTCACTATCTGAGGTCGCATCTGGCGACGTCAGCGCTGATAGTATCGACACCTCTCCTCCGTATTACCCCCCGATTTCCCACTAGACATTCGCAGTCTGGTGGGGGCAGTTTGTCCCTGAAGTTCCTGTGCAGTCATACAGAATGCTGCATCTGCTGGTATTACCCCATGTTTGTACTTCGCAATTTTTATGTTGTTTGCATCGCCGTGTTGCTGCTGTTTGTAACAACGAACAAGACGCTTGCAGCTGCCGGTCGTTTAACGCTGGACGAGGCTGTGCAGCAGGCCATCGCTAATGATCCTTGGTTGACAGCAAACCAGCAGAATGAAGCCGCTATCCTGGCAAGGAGTGTGGCGGCTGAAGTGCTGCCAGATCCGAAGTTTAATGTCGGGCTAATGAACTTCCCGACAGACACCTTTAACTACGCACAAGAGCCAATGACCCAGATATCCGTTGGGGTGTCGCAAATGTTGCCAAGGGGCGATACCTTGGCTCTGAACAGTCAGAGACTGCGCTTACAGAGTCATCAAATGCCTTTGCTCCGAGAAGACAGGAAAGCCAAGGTAAGCCTGATTGTCACGCAACTCTGGCTAGACGCTTTGAAAGCCAGTTACAGCATAAAGTTGATTGAAGGAAATCGAGTATTATTCGAGCAACTCACGGACATTGTCAGCAGTAGTTACAGCAGCGCCCTTGGCCAGACCCGTCAGCTCGATTTAGTCAGGGCACGGGTGGAATTGGATCAGTTAGATGAACGCCTAACGGAAGTGCAGCAACAGCAAACACGTGCTGTACGGCAGTTAGGTGAGTGGCTTGCAGGCATGCCGTCCGATGTTTCGATGCTGACCTCAGCACTGGATCAATCCATGCTTGAGTGGTCTACGCCTATGGTTCTATCACAAGATGATTTGACGCAACGACTCTTGCAGCACCCCAGCCTCCGCTTGATTGATCAAATGACAAAAGTGGCACAGTCCGAAATCCATATTGCCGAGCAGCAATATAAACCTGAATGGGGGCTCAATGTCAGTTACGGCTTTCGTGGTGACGACGCCAGGGGCACTGACCGCCCTGATCTCTTAAGCGTGGGTGTCAGTGTCGACATGCCGATTTTCTCCAGCAAGCGTCAAGACAGCCAAGTGCAGGCAGAAACGCATGAGAAAGAGGCTATGCGCACAGAGCGACTCTTGAAACTCCGCAGTTTATTGGCAAATTACCGCACCTTAGAAGCAGAGCTGCAACGTCTTGATCAACGGCGAGAGCTGTATCGAGAAAAGCTACTGCCCGGACTTCAGCAGAGTGCTGAAGCGGCGATCAACGCATACGCCGTTGATGATGGTAATTTTGCAGACGTGGTGCAGGCTCGGATTGGTGAACTCAATGCCAAATTGTCGCTGTTATCTATTGAACTTGAACATTCCAGGAAGATCGCTGAAATGGACTATTTACTGGTTGGCAATCAGCGGGGGACGAAATAGTGAACCTGTTTAAGAACCTGGCATTATTACTGTCTGGCGCCCTGCTTATGCTCGCCGCTTTGTATATTTGGCGACCAGATTTATTCAAGCACGTAACAGACATGCAAGCGACATCAGCCACAAATGATGCCGACGAGCCTTTGTACTGGGTTGCCCCGATGGATCCAAATTACCGCCGCGATGCGGCAGGCAAATCGCCCATGGGCATGGACTTAGTCCCGGTCTATGCGAAGGGTCAAAATAGCGGTGAGGATAGCCCGGGCACAATCGAAATATCGCCAGAGGTCGTTAACAATCTGGGTGTCAGAACTGGCAAGGTTGTTTTGGATTATCTACAACCAGAGATAAGAACGGTTGGATATCTGCAATATAACCAAGACAGCATCGTCCATATTCATCCCCGCGTAGAAGGCTGGGTGGAAAATAGTTACGTTAACACCGTAGGCGCGCCGGTTGAGCAAGGTCAGCGTTTGTATACTCTGTACTCTCCTGCATTGGTTAATGCACAAGAAGAACTGCTGTTTGGTTTAAAGCGTGATGACCAGCGTTTGATTCAAGCGGCAGAACAACGTCTGCTTGCTCTTCAAGTAAGCGATACGGTTATCCGTCAACTTAAAAGAGACCGCCAAGTGTCGCAAACGGTCACTTTCTACGCTCCAGCATCGGGAGTGGTCGAAGAACTCAGTATTCGTGAGGGCCTTTATGTACAGCCGGGCATGACGTTGATGTCGATCGTTAATCTTGACGAGATCTGGATTGAGGCTGAAGTCTTTGAACGTCAGGCCAGCTTAGTCAAGGTTGGTTTACCGGTGGAGGTTGGTCTTGATTTCCTGCCCGGCGACGTGCGCCAAGGTAAGGTCGATTATATCTACCCAAGTCTGGATGCTAAGACACGCACATTAAGGATCAGAGTACGATTGGATAATCCCGACTCCGCTCTTAAGCCCAACATGTTTGCTGAGCTTCGTATTCTTGCCAGTGATCAAGATGAACGGTTGCTGATTCCTAAAGAGGCGCTAATTCGTGGTGGGCAGCAGAACCGCGTAGTGCTGGCACTGGGTGAGGGGCGGTTTAAATCCCTTGCCGTTAAAACTGGACAGAGTGACAACCAGAGAGTCGAGATCCTTGACGGTTTGATCGAAGGCGAAGAAATTGTTACCTCCGCTCAGTTCCTGCTTGACTCAGAGTCCAGTAAATCATCCGACTTCGCTCGTATTGATGCGACCGACAGCCAGCAAATGGACAAGCCCGCGGTCAGCCAGGACACGCCAAAAGTCACAGCTGAAATTCCTGGCAAAGCATGGGTTGAAGCCGTTGTTAACAGTGTTGATATCAACGCCATGAAAATTGATGCTCAGCATGGTCCTATTCCAGAGTGGAGTTGGCCGGTGATGCAGATGGAATTTAGTCTGAGCGAATGGATGGATGCGGGCAACATCCCTACCGGTCAGTCGTTGCAACTGGAAATAACCCGCACAGAATCGGGCAGATATGAAGTCACTGACTTCTATCTGCCCGCAGCGGAACAGGAGTAGCGATCATGATAGAAGCTATTATTCGCTGGTCCATCCGCAATCGTGGCATGGTGTTGCTAGTCACCTTAGTGTTGGTTGGTTTGGGGGTATATTCTCTAAAAAATACGTCGGTAGATGCCATTCCCGATCTGTCTGACGTACAGGTCATCATCAAAACCAGTTATCCCGGTCAAGCGCCGCAGGTGGTAGAGGATCAGGTCACCTATCCGCTCACCACTGCCATGTTGTCGGTGCCGGGATCTAAGACGGTGCGAGGTTATTCCTTCTTTGGGGATTCCTACGTCTACGTTATTTTCGACGACAAGACGGATATCTACTGGGCGCGCAGCCGCGTGCTGGAATACCTGAGTCAGGTTGCTCCTTCGTTGCCTGAAAACGCTCGTCCGCAATTAGGGCCGGACGCAACCGGCGTAGGTTGGGTGTACCTCTATGCATTGGTTGACCGCACCGGTAAGAACGATTTAAGCCAATTGCGTTCCTTGCAGGATTGGTTCCTTAAATATGAATTACAAACCGTTCCGGGCGTGTCTGAAGTTGCGGCGATAGGTGGGATGGTCAAGCAATATCAAGTGCAGGTGAATCCGGAAAAATTACGCGCATTCAATATACCCCTCAGCCATGTACAAACTGCTATTCGCCGTGGCAACCAGGAAGTTGGGGCGTCAGTTGTGGAAATGGCCGAGGCTGAATACATGGTCCGGGCTACAGGCTACATTCAAAGCATAGAAGATCTTGAGGTGATCCCTCTGGGTGTTAACCAAAACGGCACCCCGCTACTGCTTAAAGATGTGGCTGATATTGGTATTGGTCCGCAAATGCGGCGGGGTGTTGCTGAGCTCAACGGCGAGGGTGAGGTTGTGGGTGGCTTAGTTGTCATGCGCTTTGGCGAAAACGCTCAAACAACCATCAATGGAGTCAAAGCTAAGCTGGAGTCGTTAAAGAAAAGTTTGCCTGATGGGGTGGAGGTGGTCACCGTGTACGATCGCTCAGGCTTGATTGATAGAGCGGTTGAGAATCTCTGGAAAAAATTGCTGGAAGAATTCCTTGTAGTAGCGCTGGTCTGTGTTGTGTTTCTGTTTCATGTTCGCTCATCTTTGGTTGTTGTTATCAGTTTGCCTGTTGGTATCCTGACGGCATTTATCATCATGCATTGGCAAGGTCTTAACGCCAATATCATGTCTCTTGCAGGAATAGCGATCGCCATAGGTGCCATGGTTGATGGGGCGATCGTTATGATTGAAAACATGCACAAGCACATGGAAAGGACGCCGTTAACGGACGAAAATCGATGGCAGGTCGTTGCAACCGCAGCTTCAGAAGTCGGCCCCGCGCTTTTCTTCAGTCTGCTCATTATCACGGTTAGTTTTTTGCCGGTGTTCGCGTTAGAGGCGCAAGAGGGCCGAATGTTCTCGCCCTTAGCCTTCACCAAAACCTATGCCATGGCTGCCTCTGCGATATTGGCTATAACTCTAGTGCCAGTACTGATGGGTTACTTCATCCGTGGCAAGGTGATAGCTGAACACAAGAACCCGCTTAATCGAATGCTGGCCGCTATTTATATGCCTGCGCTGCGTGGTGTACTGCGTTTCCCAAAAACAACCTTGGTTGGTGCTGTTTTGGTGCTAGCTATAGGCGTATGGCCGCTGAATAAAATCGGCAGTGAGTTCATTCCGGATCTCGATGAAGGCGACTTGATGTACATGCCCACCACCTACCCGGGCGTATCTATTGGTGAAGCACGCCAAATTTTGCAACAAACCGACAAGCTGATTCGCACCGTTCCTGAAGTTGTCACCGTGTTCGGTAAAGTCGGTAGAGCAGAAACGGCAACGGACCCAGCGCCACTGACCATGATTGAAACCTTTATCCAGCTGAAGCCCAAGAGCGAATGGCGCGAGGGAATGACCACCGCCAAGCTCAAGCAGGAACTGGATCAATTAGTGAATTTACCCGGCGTAACCAATGCTTGGGTGATGCCCATCAAAACGCGTATCGACATGCTCGCGACGGGCATTAAAACGCCCGTGGGAATTAAAGTTGCGGGGCCGGATCTGAATGTAATCCAGGGAATCGGCCAACAATTAGAGAAGGTGCTGAAGGATGTTGAGGGTACCGCATCGGTATATTCCGAACGCGTTGCCGGTGGTCGTTACATCAAAGTGGATATTCAGCGAGAAAAAGCAGCGCGTTATGGCCTCAATATCGCTGATATTCAGGAAATTCTAGCGTCAGCCGTCGGTGGAATGAATGTCTCCAGCACGGTTGAGGGACTAGAGCGCTACCCCATCAATGTCCGCTATCCGCAGGACTATCGGGATTCCCCCGAACAATTGAAGTTATTGCCCATTGTGACCCCTGCGGGTTTAAGGATTGCTCTCGGTGATGTGGCTGATATCTTCATCGAAAACGGTCCCCCTATGCTGAAGAGTGAAAATGCGCGGCTCAATGGCTGGACCTATATTGATATTGACGGTGTAGATCTTGGTCGCTATGTCGAAAATGCTCAACAAGTGGTCGCTGAACAGGTAGAACTCCCCCCTGGCTATTCGTTGAACTGGTCTGGTCAGTACGAATACATGCTGCGCGCCAAAGAAAAGCTTACCTACGTAGTCCCTCTAACTCTCGCCATTATTATTGTGCTGTTATTCCTCAACTTTCGTAATTTTGTTGAGGTGGCCATGATCATGGGGACTTTACCACTGGCCTTGGTGGGTAGTATTTGGCTGATGTATTGGGAAGGCTTTAACTTCTCGGTGGCCGTGGGGGTGGGGTTTATTGCCTTAGCGGGAGTAGCGGTCGAAATCGGCGTTATCATGCTGGTGTATCTCAACCAATCCTGGCAACAGACGATTGACCGTTGCCAGGCTCAAGGACTTGAGCTTCGCGAAGAAACGCTACGCCACGCGGTGCTTCACGGTGCGGGAATGCGGGTACGCCCCGTGCTGATGACAGCTGCGACCATCATTTTTGGTCTGTTACCTATTTTGTACGGCACAGGCACTGGCTCTGAAATAATGAGCCGGATAGCGGCGCCGATGGTGGGCGGTATGGTGAGTGCCGTGGTGCTTACACTGTTGGTGCTACCGGTCATTTATTTCATGTGGAAGCGGAGTTCGCTTATAAAAAATACGACACTTAAAGTAGAAAAATCTTAAATTTTTTAAACTAAACTAAACGAAAGGTGAATTGTTATGAAAAAGATCCAGACATTAGTAACCATTGTGGCTTTAGCCGCATCATCCTCAGTCTTTGCTCATGCCATGGTGGAAAGCACATCTCCGCAGGATGGAGCAATGGTGATGGAGCCAACCAAGCAGGTCGAAGTGAATTTCAATGTGCCTACAAAATTGATCAATCTAAAGGTAATCGGTGCTGATGGAACGCCTGTTGCCGTCGACTATGAACGCGCTAAAGAAGCAGGCACCCAGTTCAAGGGGATGACACCCGTACTGGTGCCCGGCAACTACACCGTGCACTGGAAAGCGATGGGCGATGATGGCCACATGATGGACGGAACGTTTGGCTTTATGCAGCACTAATAGCGTATGTATTCATTAACTCGGGCCAACGGTGTGTAAGATGGAACTGGAACTAACCTCTTGGGAATTCTCGACCCTGATAACCCGTTGGCTTTTGTACGTCGGTGTGGCCGGGTCTGTGGGTGGGGCTTGCAGCCTTTATCTTTTAAAAGCGTACACAGGGTTGCAAGGCGCTTTGCTGAAATACGCGCTTTTTGCGGTTTTATTGTCTATTATCAGTGCCTTCGGGCACTTTTTTGTACGAGTGGGCGCTGTCCTTGAAGAGGGCGTTTCTGGCATGTTTGAGCCAGACATCGTTTTTATTATATGGAACTCTGCGGTTGGAGAGGCGTTACTGTTAAGAGTTTTTGGGCTGTTTGTGCTGCTGGTTGCGCTGGTTTTTTTGTGGCGCAAAAGAAGATTGACCGCTACCTGGGTTGAACCGGGTGCGAGGGTCGCATGGCTCGGGTTTTCTGGGTTATTACTCACGGCAGCCTCGTACACCGAGGCGGGTCACGCGGTTTCGCAGTCGTGGATTTTTCAGTTTGCGCTTGTTGTACATCTATCGTTAACAGCGTGGTGGATGGGTACTTTGTATCCTTTGTGGTTAGCGTGTCACCGTCTGGCGTCTGCTGAAGCACACGCGGTGCTGCATCGCTTTGGACAGTTTGCGATTGCTGCTGTTTTGTTGGTGGTTTTGGCAGGCTTGTATCTGTCTTACCAACTGACGGCCTGGAATAATTTGTTTACAAGCAGCTATGGTTTGTTTTTGATTACTAAATTGATTTTGGTTCTACTTCTGCTGGGGCTGGCGGCCTTACACAAATTCGTTCTTGTGCCGCAGTTGTTATCTTCGCAAACTGCCAGTCAGTTAAAAAAATCGCTTCTTATCGAAAAATATGTCGGCGCCGGGGTATACGCCATTACGACGGTGCTGACGACACTTGTGGGTCCGATGACGTAATTTGTCATTTCTCAAATCGTCTTCTCCGTACACATTCCAGCGCCTTTGCGCCGAATACTGTCCGGAATTAGTTGATCACGGTACTGCTCAGCGTCATCGCGCGTAAACGCGCACTTTGATGTTCGGCCGTGTCTAAAAGTCCTTCTTACTGTGGTAACGTAGCGATTATCAATGGCTATTCTCATATTGTATAGCCACGGATCATCTTCTAACAGGTATCACCAATGGCAGCAAATAATAAACCCCGTCATATCGGTTTCATCCCGGATGGAAATCGCCGCTGGACTGCAGGCCACGGCCTGCCGAAAGAGGCTGGATATGCTTTTGGTATTGATCCAGGATTGTTGTTGTACGAGAAATGCAAGGAATGCCAAATCGCGGAAGCTTCCATCTATTGCTTTACCCAAGATAATACCAAGCGGCCTGCCATTCAGAAACAGGCATTCAGCGATGCCAGCGTTGCATTTGCTCGTGAAATTGCGCGTCGTGGCGCAGCCTTGCTTGTTGTGGGTGATGAGACCTCGGCGCAATTCCCTGAGGAGTTAAAAGAATTCCGGCAGCGCAAGGGCAGTGGAATGAAAGTAAATCTACTCATCAATTATGGCTGGGAATGGGATCTTGCCGGCCTTAAAAATGGCGACTTGCGCTCAAATGACGTGTCACGTCTGGACTTGATTGTGCGCTGGGGCGGGGGTCGGCGCTTGAGCGGTTTTCTCCCGGTGCAATCCGTTTACGCGGACTTTTATGTCCGGGACGAATATTGGCCGGATTACCAGCCACAGCACTTTGATCAGGCTCTTTCTTGGTTTAAAAAACAGGACCAAACACTTGGCGGTTAATCCTGCTGGTGTTGCTGACCTGTTCCATGAAATGAATGGTTTTGGGTAATTGAGTCAGAAACATTAGGAAGAGCACAGTCAGAGTATATTCAGGGCAAAATAATTAGCCACGCTACAAGGAGCGTGGCACTGTGACCCACGGCAAACAGGGTCACATAGACGCAGCTTTCCGCAGACGACTGCATATTCAGGCGACTTTTGTTACATCGCTTTTTTTAGCTCACCATAGTTACCATCGGTGCGAAGCACCAGTGTGATGTCATTATCGTTGCGATTGCGGAAGAACCAACCGTGGTTGCCGGTGAACGCAGCTTTCAGCTCACCTTCGTCCTGCGGGACACCCCGGCCTTTTTTGTAGGAAATGAACTGGCCGCCGCCATCACCGTGGGTGTCAAAGTTCACAGGGCCGCCTGACCTACGATCTGGAAAACCTGCCCAGCCCGGTGCTCGCGGCCGCAATGATTACCATGATGAGTTTCGATGTGCTGTTTCTGATGAACGGTGTCGCGTTTATTCTCTCGGCCTCCTTTGTTTTATCCGTCACCTTGCCCAGACGCAAGGACACCTCCCACGGTGAATCCTTTTGGACAAGAGTCACCAAAGGCACGCGCATCTATCTGAAAACGCCAAGACTCAAAGGCTTGCTCGCCCTGACTATGGTGGTGTCTTCGGCGGGGCCATGCACACCTGAGAGAAACAGGATCAAAAAGTGCTGCCGTAGATGGGTGTCCATAAAACTTACACCTGTGCGTCCATTCATCAACAGCAAAAGAGCAAATTTGAGAGCAAAAAAAGTCATATAAGCCATATGAGCCAATTACGTGAACAGTTTTGGCATGCAAACACTCCATGTCGGCACTTTTTACACTGATATTTCAGACCTGATATAAAGCACTGTCTAGAAAAGGAAAAATACTTGGCCGAAATTTTGCCTGCATTAACGGTGGAAGTCACATTCGCCAATTCAAGGATCATAAAGATGAAATATGTTTCCATAGCAATTGTATTCGGCGCTTCGGTTTGTGCATCGTTCGGTGCAGCGGCGCTCCCATTGCACTACAGCGCCAACCTAATCGAACTGAACAACTCCGGTGTTTTCGGCACCGCAAATCTGACCTATAGTGCTTCAGAAAGTTTACTAACTGTCGAAATTTCAGCACGTGGTCTGGAACCCGGGGCTCCTCACCCCCAACACATTCACGGTCTGTTCGACAGCGCCGGCAATGTTGCGGATTCCATCAGTCCTACCCTGGCAGATGATAGCGATGGGGACGGCTTTTTGGAGCTTGCAGAGGGTTTGCCCCGGTATGGTCCGATCCTGATTTCGCTGTCATCACCGGCCGGTGGCGCCTTGGTGAACTTTCCCACCGCCGATGACGGCACCATTAATTTCAGCCAGACCTACGACCTTACCAGCGATGCCACTTTTGCCGAAGGTTTCGGTATAGAGGGCCTGCTACCACTGGAAAACCGTGAAATCGTACTCCACGGTCTGACACTTGCGGCGAACCAAGGGAGCGCTGGCGGTGAGGCGAACGGTCAGGCTGGATATAAAGCCGTTCTGCCCGTAGCCAGTGGCGAAATAGTCGCTATCTCTGTACCGGAACCCGGTACCCTGGGACTCATGGCACTGGGCCTTTCCGCTTTTGCTGGAAGAAGGGTGGCCACCAGCAGGAAAGCCAGATCCGGCGCGGTATAATCTCTGATCATGATTGACGGCGTACGGAACAACGTCCACCCATCTCGACACGATCGCGAATGGGGCAGTGTACTGTTGATTTTGATGGACGAGCCGCTTGAAGTGATCGATCGGCAGTAGAGGCGCGCAGGGTCGCCCTGTTAAGCAATTGAGAGCTGGCTCGCAGGCCAGCTCTTTTCAGTTTAGCGACTCCAGTTAAAGCATTTTTTTCAGCTCACCGTAGTCACCATCGGTGCGAAGCACCAGTGTGATGTCGTTATCGTTGCGATTGCGGAAGAACCAACCGTGGTTGCCGCTAAACGCAGCTTTCAGCTCGCCTTCGTCTTCAGGGACATCCCGGCCTTTTCGTAGGAAACGGACTGGCCGAAGCCATCACCGTGGGTGTCGAAGTTCAAAGGGCCGCCTATAGCTACCCACGAGAAACGAGCGATGGCCCCTTCTTGCATAGTAAGCTTGAACTCTGTGCCTTCACCCGGGGTAAGAACAACACGGACTTCGTCCTGCCATTCGGGGTCGGCGGCCATTGGCGGGGCAGGTTGCTCCACTTTTGGCGCGGCCTCAGGCTCAGCTTCAACAACCGCGACTGTCTTGAAAACAGGCTCAACGGGTTCTGAGCGAGCCTCCTCGATGGACGATTTTACCGCCACCATCTGCGCGGCGTCGTCGGCAGCGGCTTCTTGCGCGAGTTGTTCCTTTATTTCACCCATCTCCGTCAAACCAAACAGGCGGCCAGCACCTGTAGGGTCCAGTGCAAACAGGCTTATGTAGATTGCGATGTACTGCACGCGGTAAAGGAAAAAGATGACGCCCAGAAGAAACAGCAGATGGTCATACTCGGTGACCATGTGCTTGGCCCCAAGGTAGGTAAACGTAATGAGGTTTACCCCGGATATTTCCTGGATGTACCCCTTGTCTCCCTGGGCAACGGCATAGGCCAGCACCTCGGCGCTCATTCCGAGCAAACCCAGTGTCAGAAATACCGAGATCAGACGGTGACCGCCGGCGGCTATGCGCGCACGCCAACGGCCATCAAGCAAAGTTGACAACATAACGACTCCAATTATTTTCGTTTAAAAAGCTGCGGTGCAGCGAGACTTAAACAATCAGAGAGGTTTTTGGCGGGCGTTCGAGCCGGTAACGAAAGCTGCGGGGAGAATCTCCGACGGAGGGCATAAGCAGCCGGAGTGAGATTGAACAACCAATGATGAAGCGATTCGTCAGGTGATCCGCGGATTCGTGGCTGTGATTGCCCGCGTCGTGATGAGGGTGACTGTCTAACTTCTCGTCAAAATCGTCGTGGTTGTGTGAATGATTATCATGACCTTCTGGCGCAAACGTACTTAACTCTGCGACACCGACCGTGAGATGACGCCTCACCAACCACCGAGAACGTCATCCCAGCAAGCGCTAGCAGCAGGGCGAGAAGCGGAATCAAATTTTGTTGGTGAATGGCCGTAATCATTAGTGACAGTTCGTTAGTCTGGCTGTTGGATTAATTCGGTAATTGAAAATACCATCCCCCTAGGGGGGATAGGAATTAAAAATGGTAAATTATCAAAAGCACCACTCACATCCGGATATCATCAAAGGCTTGAAGCGGGCTCAAGGTTATCTGGCCACCTAATTGACTCATCGTGTCCAACATTCCCCGACGCACCCCGCCAATACGGCCGTACGGCTTTAGTTAGCTTCGCGTTACGCGATCAGGAGACCACTGCCACCGATTTCAGACTTGAGTGAATCATTTTTAGGAGTCATGACAATTGAGCATCTTCTCTCCGCTAAGCATCCAAATTTATAGACGCCTTTTCAGTGCACAGGTCATTGCGCTGGCAGGAACCGGTTTAACAACCGTTGCGCTGGCGCTGCTGGCCTACGACTTGGCGGGCGGCAGTGCGGGCCAAGTGCTTGGCATTGCGCTGGCGCTGAAGATGATCGCCTATGTCGTTGTCGCCCCTCTGTTCGGTGCCATAGCCCAAAAACTTCCGCGCCGCTCTCTGCTGGTAACACTGGATATTCTCAGGGCCTGCGTGGTGGCGGTGCTGCCTTTTGTCACCGAGGTATGGCAGATTTACGTGCTGGTTTTTGTTCTCAACGTGTTTTCGGCAGGCTTTACACCGGTGTTCCAGGCGATGATCCCCGATATCGTGACCGATAAAGACGAATACACCAAAGCGCTTTCACTGTCCCGCCTGGCTTACGATCTGGAAAACCTGTTGAGCCCGATGCTCGCGGCCGCAATGATTACTATGATGAGTTTCGATGTGTTGTTTCTGATGAACGGTGTCGCGTTCGTCCTCTCGGCCTCGTTTGTTTTGTCCGTCACCTTGCCCGGACGCAAAGACACCTCCCACGGTGAATCCTTCTGGACGAGAGTCACCAAAGGCACGCGCATCTATCTGAAAACGCCAAGACTCAAAGGCTTGCTCGCCCTGAGTATGGTGGTGTCTTCGGCAGGGGCCATGCAGATCGTCAACACCGTTGTTTATGTGCGAACCTATCTCGGGCTTGCCGAGGAATGGGTCGCCATTGCCTTTGCAGCCGCCGGCGGTGGTTCCATGGTGGTCGCGTTCACACTGCCGGGCATTCTGAGAAGAGTTCAACCACGGCCTTGCATGCTGGCCGGCGGACTTCTTTTGGCCGCGAGCGTTCTGGCCGGAGCCACAATGCCAGGTATCAGCTTGTTGGTCTTGCTGTGGTTCCTGATGGGTGCCGGGATGTCGATGATTATGACGCCAGCGGGACGGTTGTTGACGAAATCAAGTCGGGAAAGCGACCGTCCGTCGCTGTTTGCCGCTCAGTTTTCGCTGTCTCATGCCTGCTGGCTAGTCACCTACCCCCTTGCCGGATGGCTCGGCGTGCAGGTTGGTTTGATGGGCGCGTTTATTGTTCTTGGTTTGATGGCGCTCTTGTCGGTTGCTGCTGCCATGCTGCTTTGGCCCCGACAAGACGCCGACGACCTGCAACACACTCATCATGAAACAACTCATGGTCATCACCACTATCACGACCAACACCACCAGCATGAACATGAGGGATGGGAAGGTTCTGAGCCCCACAGTCACGCCCACAAGCACCCAAAACTGGTTCATACGCACGATTTTGTGGTTGACGATCATCATACCTGTTGGCCCAAATAAAAAGGGCGCGCTACCCACTGAGTAGCGCGCCCTCACTATGTTTTTTAAATTTTACAATTCGCCGGTGTGGTTCGCTCCAACGGGTTTGCCGAACTCATCCACAAACACGAACAGCTTGGCTTTGTTTTCATCAGCGGCCTCTGGATTGGCGTACTCAACAACCCAAAGGTTACCGGTCGAGGTAGAACGCTGCTGTGGGCTACCAGCCTCAACACCTTGCCACTCGGAGGACACCTGATTTGAGCCAACCAGTTGCTGCTTTACGGCCTCGGCTTTCTGCGTTGCCTGTTCTTTGGAGATGGGCTCTGAAACACCGTGGCTATGGCCTGCGCCAGCAAATGCTTGGCCTGCGAACGAAAGAACAATAACGGTTGTGAACGATAGAATGAACTTTTTCATGGAATAATTCCTTAGAGATGATTGGTTGATTACTTCTTAGTGATGCCGTCATAAAAACCGCTGGTCTGGAGAACGATGGTAACTGTCGCCTCGCCGCGATTTCGCCAATACCAGCCATGGGTGCCATCAAATGGCGCCTCGAAAGCCCCGTTGGCAGCAGGTTCATTTCTTCCCTGCCAATAGCTGGTGAAATTGTCGCCGTCGTTGATTCGCTCACCGTGCATGTCAAAATTAACCGGGCCGCCTTCTGAGGCCCAGTTGAAGACCATGCGGTCACCGGCGTTCATGGTGGCCTTCACTTCAAGACCTTCATCCGGTTTCAGCGTGACGGTCGTGGTGTCGGAACTGAGCGTGCTCTGAGTCTTCCACACAGGGCCCGATGAAAGCGCGAGCAGGTTGTCAGAGGAGGAATCGGCTTCCGGAGATTCAGCCTCCGCAGCCTCTGCCTGGCTGAGCATGGTCAGCCCCATCTTCTGGCCCAGCCCGGTCGGATCAATGCCATATTCCGCAGGCAGAATAGCCGTAATCAGAACCAGCAGGCCGATAAGCGCCGCAACGCCGGTTGCCTTGATCAGGCTCTTTGTCGAAGGCAGCCCTTCGCGATTCATATTTGAAATGTCTTGCATGATCTATCTCCTCAGGAAACCGAGTACAGGCCAGTCAGCTGATAACCCATCAGCATAAAACCGGTGCTCATTAACAGGACGTTGGCGGCGAACGCCTGGCGGGGAAAGACGTCGGATCTGCGCCAGAAATTCATGGCAATCAGAATGACGCTCAATGCCATGAGCTGGCCGATCTCGACGCCGACGTTAAACGCCAGGATGTTTGCCACCAGGCCATCGTCGGACAGCGTGAAGTCCTGGAGCTTTGTCGCCAGACCAAAGCCGTGAAAGAACCCAAAGATGAGAACCGCCGCTTTGGTGTTGGGTTGAAAACCAAACCAGCGCCGAAATGCACCCAGGTTATCCATCGCCTTGTAGATCACGGAAAAACCGATAATGGCATCAACCATGTAGGCGTTGACGTTGGTTTCACTGAGCACGCCATACAGGAGCGTGACACTATGGCCCACGGCAAACAGGGTCACATAGATGCCCACATCCTTCATGCGGTACAGGAAGAAAATGACCCCCGCCAGAAACAGGAGATGGTCATAACCGGTCACCATGTGTTTGGCGCCCAGGTAGATAAAGGGCAACAACTGTGCCCCGCTTGCTTGCTCGATGAACAGGGCATCACCTTCTTCAACGCCATGAGCAAAAAGCAGAGGAGAAAAGAACAGGCAGGCGAAGGCAACCGCAAAAAGCAAAAGCCCACGCACGCAGCCCTCTACGCTTGAAAAGCGCAGTAACGGCAAAAAATTCATTCGGTTATCTCCGAATTATGAAATCAAAACGTGTGAACGGCGCTATGGCGCCAAAAATGAGGTGCGGGCTTTAAGCTTTCGGAGGGCGATACAGTGACGACGCCTGCTCAGACAGAGGCGACGGGGGGCTTTGCAATTCGGGCATATCCCGCCCAGCAGGAGGTGATATTACCGAAAGATCTACAGGCAGGTGGTTTTCAGACGCACCCAGCACATGAAGCAGCTGATGATCCCCGTCAGTCATCTCGACGAAATCCAAGTGAAGGTGATCAAGGGACGAATCGTGAAAATGCCCGTGATTTTCAGCAAATTCAATCAAAGACAGGCTTTGGGACGCCTGGTGAACATTCTGATCCGAGGCCCACGCACCGCGAAAAAGGATCAATAATAATAGTGCAATGACTATCAAAATCGCTTTGCTAACTGTGGGTTGAACTTGGCTCAAAAACACGGATGTTGCCAGTTGTTAAATTCAGGCCGGAATATTATCTAAATGCGGTATTCATTGCAAAAGAATGCTTTTGTTACATAGAGACGTAGTTTTCCGCAGACGACTACATTCGCTGATTTAACTTGGGGCCGGTATTTGGCGTTGGCTGCAATTCGCCGTGGATGATCTTGCCGCTGCAAGACCGGGACGGGTTTAGGCTGACCTCGCTGACTTACAACAAGGTTGTGGACGGGAATATCCATGGGATAGTTAAATTCACGCGTAACCGGTCGGGCCTACCTAAGGGCGGTAGGCCCGGTTATAACAGCAATTATTTAGGCGACTTTTATTACATCGCTCTTTTCAGCTCACCATAGTCACCATCGGTGCGAAGCACCAGTGTGATGTCATCATCGTTGCGATTGCGGAAGAACCAACCGTGGTTGCCGGTGAACGCAGCTTTCAGCTCACCTTCGTCCTGCGGGACGCCCCGGCCTTTTTTGTAGGAAATGAACTGGCCGCCGCCATCACCGTGGGTGTCGAAGTTAACCGGGCCGCCTTCAGATACCCAGGCGAACCGGGCGACGGCGCCTTCTTGCATAGTAAGCTTGAACTCTGTGCCCTCACCTGGGGTGAGGACAAAACGGACCTCGTCCTGCCATTCGGGTTCGGCGGCCATTGCCGGCGCCGATTGCCCCACTTTTGGCGCGGCCTCAGGCTCAGCTTCAACTTCAACTTCAACTTCAACAACTTTGGCTGCCTCGGAAACAGGCTCAGCGGGTTCTGAAGGAGTCTGCTCGATGAAGGGTTGCACCGCCACCCTCTGCGCGGCTTCGTCGGCGGCTGCTTCTTCCACGAGTTGTATCTTGATTTCACCCATCTCCGTCAAGCCCAGCAGGCGGCCAGCACCTGTAGGGTCCAGAGCGTACTCGGAGGGCATTACCACGGTTACCAGCAGCAAAAGCGCTACGATGGCGGCGATGATGGTGGATCGAATCAGCCGCGCGGAGCTGGGTAGTTCACTGCGTAAGGGCATATCGGTGTTATACATAGAAGATCTCCAGAATTAAGCGACAAAATAGCCGGTGAGCTGAAAGCCGAAGAGCAGGAATCCGGCGCTCATCATGGCTACGTTGGCGGTATAGGCGTGGCGGAAAAAACCGTCGGTTTTACGCCAGTAGCTCATAACGATGAGGATCATCGCCAAGGCCAGAAGCTGGCCGATCTCCACGCCCACGTTGAACGCGAGCAGGTTCGGTATCAGCCCATCTGGGGATATGTCGTACTCAATGATTTTCGTGGACAGGCCAAAGCCATGGAAGAAGCCAAAGATCAACGTGGCGGCCTTGGTGTTGGGTTGGAAACCGAACCAGCGCTGATACGCGCCCACGTTATCGAGTGCCTTGTACACCACCGACAGCCCAATGATGGCGTCAATGAGGTAGCTGTTAATGCCGACGTTGAAGTACACGCCCAACAGCATGGTGGTGGAATGCCCCAGCGCAAACAGGCTTACGTAGATTGCGATGTGCTGCATGCGGTAAAGAAAGAAGATGACGCCCAGAAGAAACAGCAGGTGGTCATACCCGGTGACCATGTGTTTGGCCCCGAGATAGATGAACGCCACGAGGTTTACCCCGGTTATTTCCTGGATGTACCCCTTGTCTCCCTGGGCAATGGCGTGTGCCAGCACCTCGGCGCTCATACCGAACAAACCCAGTGTCAGGCATACCCAAGCCAGACGGCAACCGCCGGCGGCTGTGCGCGCACGCCAATGGCCGTCAAACAACGTTGACAACATAACGACTCCAATTATTTTCGTTTAAAAAGCTGCGATGCAGCGAGGCTTAAACAATCAGAAAGTTTTTTGGCGGGCGTTCGAGCCGGTTGCGAAAACTGCGGGGAGAATCTCCGGCGTAGGGTATAGGCAGCTGGAGGGAAATTGAATAGCCAGGGATGAGGCGTGTCGTCAGGCGATCCGCGGATTCGTGGCTGTGATTGCTTGCGTCGTGGTGAGGGTGATTGTCTGACTTTTCGTCAAGATCTTCGTGGCTGTGTGAATGATTATCGTGACTCTCTGACACAAACGCACTTAACTCTGCGACACCGTGAGATGACGCTTTACCAACAACCGAGAAGGTCATGCCAACCAGCGCAAGCAGCAGAGCCAAAAGCGGAATCAATTTTCTACGGTGGGTCGGCGCAACCATAGGGGTCAGTTCTTTAATCAGGGTGTTGGATTAATTTGAAAGAAGAGGATAGCATCCTCCCCAGGGGGATAGGAATTAAAAATGGTAGAAGATCACAAGCACCACTCGCATCCGCAGATCATTAAGCGCCTTAAGCGGGCTCAAGGCCACCTAGGCAGCGTAATAGAGATGATGGATGCAGGGCGATCCTGCCTGGAACTGGCGCAGCAGCTTCATGCCGTGGAAAAGGCCATTCAACAGGCAAAGCGGGTGTTGGTACAGGACCACATCGAGCACTGCCTGGACGACGCGATTGGCTCGCTGGAGCCGGAACAGAAAAGCCGTGTTGATGAGTTCAAAGCCATTGCCCGTTATCTTTGAACGTTGTCGGGCCATGCTTGATGGTTCGAAAGTCCGCACCTACTGGCATCCGTTCTTCGCTCGTTGGTTGCTCCGCGGAGCGCTGGGAATTTGAGAGGTTTGAATTCAGAGGGTTTTCAAATTGGCTTGGATAATCACAAAATACGCTATTACAGCTCTGCTGGTGGTTTTGATCTCAGAAGTGGCCAAGCGCAGTGATAAGTTGGGCGCGCTGATTGCGGCGTTGCCGATGGTAACGGTTTTAGCCATGATCTGGCTTTACCTAGAGCATCAGCCAGCCGAAAAGATCGGCAACCATGCGTGGTATACCTTCTGGTATGTTTTGCCCACGTTACCGATGTTTCTGGTTTTTCCGTTCCTTCTGTCCCGGCTTGGCTTCTGGGGGGCTCTTGCGGCAAGTGCCGTGATCGCCACGGTGTGCTTTAGCATCTTGGCTGTCGTTATGAAGCGGTTTGGCATTATTTTGCTCTAGCCATACAGCCTTAGGCAATTCTGAGGTCGCGGACGTTTTTTCACCTCATTTCCACTTGATTTACCTGTTGGCTGTGTTAAATTTGGCGCTCTTTGGGGAGTAGCCTGCTTCCGATATTCGGAAGAGTTCGTGTCAACATACCTGGCCAAACGCCATGGTGCGAACACCTCTCGGTTGGCGAGACCATCGATGTATCCATGCCTGATGGTCGGGCGTGAGGATATATCGTGGACTCAACGCCCGGCCGGAGAACATCGAATGAACCCCATAGCCCTTCTGCTATTGGCTCTTTCAATGTCCACTGATGCGTTTGCAGTCGCCATATGCAAGGGATCGAGCCTTAACAATTCAAGGTTCTTCGAAGCGTTAAGAATGGGCCTCATTTTTGGCTTAATGGAGGCCATCACTCCCCTTATTGGTTGGTCAATTGGTAATATTGCCGCGTATTATGCGGATGCTTGGGGACACTGGATAGCGTTCGTATTATTGGTGGCACTTGGCTTACACATGCTCCATGAAGGCTTGAATCCATGTGAGGAAGCGGTAGAACAATCCTCCAGACATTCTTTTCTTAAGATCGCTTTGATTGCATTTGGCACCAGTATTGACGCCATGGCAATGGGTGCAAGCCTAGCGTTTGTAGAGGTAAACATATTTCTAGCCGCGGGGCTCATCGGCCTGGCCACAACAGTGATGGTCACGTTAGGCGTTATGTTGGGACGAGTCGCGGGTGCAATGTTCGGCCATAAGGCTGAAATTGTGGGCGGTCTGACGCTGATCGTCATTGGTACATGGATCTTGTCAGGCAATCTCTAACTGTCTCCAAATTGAAAAAGCGGGGGCGTCTAATTTTTGTAAAGATTTTTTAATTTTTTCAATTGACCGCGAAGTTTTCAGCTTCGACCGTGCGATCCCGAATACTGAGACCTGATTGTTATGGAAAGTGCCAGGAGCTTTATTGCGCCTTGGTGCTTAAAATCTATCACTGTGCAGGCTTTGGCTAATGTCCGCCACCGGTGCCCAGCAGTGTCATCAGCGGCAGGGTCCAAAACCCGAACACAACCAGCATTACGCCGCTGAATTTACGGAATAGCAGGTGGCTTTGCAGCCCGCGCACCCAGCGCGCGGCGTAGCCGGTGGCCAACATAGAGGGTAAGGTGCCAAGACCAAAGAAAAACATGGTCAGCGCCGCTGATGGCACAGTTGGCTGCAGTGCTGCCCAGCCAAGAGTGCTGTACACCAGACCGCAGGGCAGCCAGCCCCAAAGAGCGCCCAGCGCCAGAGCCTGCAAGGGGTTGTGCACCGGCAGCAGTTTGCGGGTTAGCGGCGACAGTTTTTTCCACACCGGCGCCCCCAGCTTTTCCACGTAGCGGATGCCTTGCCACCACTGCCCCATGGACAGCCCCATAAAAATCAGCAGCAGCCCTGCCAGGGTGCGCAGTGCCAGCCCCATGGACGCCCATTGGCTTGCCGCCGAGGTGCTCAGTAATGCCACCAAGGTAGCGATTAGCGTATAGCTGCCAATGCGCCCCCCGTTGAACGCCAGCAGCGTTAGCGTCTGGCGCAGGCGAAAACCCTGGCCTACTGGCATTGCCATGGACAACGATGCACTTATTCCACCGCACATGGCCAAACAATGGGTACTGCCGAGGATGCCGATCAGAAACGCGCTGGGATAGCTGAGGTAAAGTTCGCCCGCCATCAGGTGCTGCTATCGCCACGGCTGCTGGCCGCTTCACCGGCTTTCGATGTACCTGCGTCAGCGTCAGTTTCCGGCTCATCTTGCGCATCACTGGCGCTGCGCCGGGTTTTTTCCAGCCCGGTGATGGCGTCTGCCGGAATTCGGTCTTTGTCGTCGTCATACAGAATGCGGTGGGCGGGTCCTTCAAGGTCGTCATACTGGCCGTTTTTGACCGCCCAGTTGAACAGCACAACGCCACCAGTGACCAGCATCAGCATTAATGGCACAAGCACAACAACAATTTCCACAATGCACTCCCGGGGTTAGGGGTTAAAATCAGGCCATCAGCGTAACGCCATGCTGCCCACTAACGGTTGTGACTCGCGCGCTGGCGTCGGCATTTTGCCCAGGCGCAACGCGTTTAATACCACCACCAGAGAACTGGCGGACATACCGATGGCCGCCAACCAGGGCGGTACCAGGCCTGCGGCCGCCAAAGGCAGCGCGGCCAGATTGTAAATCAGCGCCCACCACAAATTCTGGCGAATAATCTTGCGGGTTTGGCGACTGGTGGCCAGACCCTCTACCAGCTGCATCAGTTGGCCATTGAGCAGTACGGCGTCGGCTTTAAGCTGGGTCAGATCTGCGGCTGAGCCCATGGCCACAGACACTCTGGCACCGGCCATAGACGGCAAGTCGTTCAGGCCGTCGCCCACCATCATGATCTTGCAGCCCTCGGCACTGAGTTTTTGCAACATTGCCAGTTTGTCGTCCGGTGAGGCCTGGCCAATGGCTTCATCAATGCCCAGCCGCCGGGCAATCTGCTGCACGTGTCCGGAGCGGTCACCGCTGAGCAACAGGGTGCGAATGCCCAGTTCGTGTAAGGCTGCAACGGCGTTGGCTGCGTCGGCACGGGGCTGGTCGTCAAGCTGAAAACGGGCTAGCCATTGTTGATCTGAGGCCAGCCAAATAGCGATACCTGTGCATTCAGGCGCCTCTGGCAAGGCCAGACCGCTGTGCTCGGCAACAAACTGTGGGTGGCCAATGTATAAGGTCTGTTCGCCCCAATGACCAGACAACCCACCGCCCAAGTAATTGTTGACGCTGCTGATCTGGGCTTTTGGCAAATCGTGAAACACCTTGGCAATGGGGTGTTCAGAAAACGCTTCCAGGCCGGCGGCCAGGCGAAGGCACTGGTCAGCATCGAGAGTGCCAGCGCTGTGCTGGTTCACCAGGCTAAGCTCACCGCGGGTCAGAGTGCCTGTTTTATCAAACACCACGGTGTCAACATCGTTCATGGATTCAAGGGTGTGGCCGCGGGTGGGCAGCAGGCCCAGTTTGCGCAGCTTTACTGTGGCCGCTGTGATGGCCGTGGGCGTGGCCAACGACAGCGCGCAGGGGCAGGTAACTACCAGCACTGACAGCGTAATATCAAACGCGTTATCGGCGCCGTACCACCACCAACCCAGCCACACTACAGGCGCCAGAATCAGCACTCGGCCGACAAATTTGCCAGCCATTCGGTCGGCCATGCGTGCTACTTTTGGTTTTTCCGACTGCACCCGGTCGAGCACCCGCAAAATACTCGACAGGCGGGTTTGCGCGCCGGCACTCACCACTTTAATGTCCAGCGGGTTTTCGCCATTAACGCTGCCGGCGTGCACGGTATCCCCGGGTATTCGAGTTTCTGGAAGATATTCACCGGTTAACGCGGCTTCGTTGAGGGTAGACTGGCCGCGGAGTATTTTGCCGTCAACGGGCAGCGTTTCGCCCGGGCGAATGCGCACCACGTCGCCGGCTTTCAGGCTGTGGGCGGCAACAATGCTGGTTGCATTGTCTTTACTGCTAATAAGCGTGGCTACCCTGGGCTGAAAACCCACCAGAGCGTTACCGGACAGGCCAGCCCGATAACGCGCCTGTACTTCAATATAACGGCCCAGCAACAGGAAAAAAGTGAACATACACACCGATTCAAAATAGACTTCGTCGCCGCCCATCAATGTTACCCAGGCGCTGGCGCCGTAGGCCAGGCCGATGGCAATAGCGACCGGCACGTCCATGGTCAGGTGGCGACCACGAAGGTCACGGCTGGCGTTCTGGAAAAACGGTTTGGCACTGTAAAACACCACTGGGGTAGCCACCAGAAGGCTGAACCAGCGGAAGAAGCTGACAAAGTCCGACGATAAATCGCTAACCACCTCAAAATACATGGGAAACGCCAGCATCATGCTCTGGAACGAGCCAATGCCCGCCACGGCCAGGCGGATCAGCATAGAACGATGTTCCACTTTCAGTGCGCTTTCCACTTCATCAGCGTGGTAGGGCCGGGCGGTATAGCCCAGCCGGTGCACCGCTATCAGCAGGTCGCTGAGCTGAACCTGATCCGAAGCCCACACCAACCGCGCGCGCTGGGTGGTGTAGTTAACGGTAAACGACAGCACTCCGGTTTGTCTCTGCAGGTGGTTCTCAAGCAGCCAGATGCAGGCCGCGCAGGTAATGCTGCCGATCAGGACCTGGGCTTCTTGGCCGGCTTTTACCGGGCTGACAAACGATTGCTGTACCAACGGGTGATCAAGCTCGCGCAGGCGGCCAAGCTCTGCGCTGGTAAGCTGTCGCGGAGTGATGGCAGGCTCTGTGCGGAAATCGTAGAAACCAGCCAGGCCCTCCCGACGGATGGTTTCACAAACGGCTTTGCAGCCCTGGCAGCAAAAGTGCCTTTGTTCGTCATCCAAAACCAAAGTAATGGACGGCTCACCGTTTGCTGGCTCACGGCAGTGGAAGCAATTCAAAGGGGTCACCCTCTGGCTAGGCCTGCTGTCAGTTTAAGCCCGTTCTTTGCTGGCAGTTGGGCTTCACCTTTCAGTCGCCATTCGTTGGCGGGACCGCGCAAATCGTAGTACCAGCGGCCTTTGATGTCTTCATTCATCAGTGCCGTGTAGTGGCCCGGGCTCTCGCGGCGGAACTGTACCACCCGATCGTACTGGTCCAGGGTAGGGTGAAACAGGTTCAGAATCAGATACGGAAAATCTTCGGCGGAGGTCAGGTCAAGGGACAGTTGGCGACCCTCAAACTGAATGTCGGCTATCAGTTCCAGCTCGGCGGCCCTGACGTCGCGGGCTATTTCCAGGTTGATACCCCGGCCTTCCTTGGAATAGTCGTCTGACACCATGCTGTCTTCCATGTTAATGGCAACGACCAGCATGGTCATGCTCCACGTTATGGCCGCCAGTGGAGCGATGGTCAAAAACCAGAACCAGGGCTGGCGGTACCAGGGTGCAACGGGTGTTTCAACAGTCATAAAGTTACGTCTCGGTGTTTCGTTCAAGCTTTATTTAAGCGTCGTGAGTTGAGGCTCAACCGCCGTTAGCGCGTTGGACCGACAAATCGGCTTTCAGTTTCAAGCGTCAGAGCAATTTCATCACCAGAAACGGCCTTGAAAACAATATCGTTGTTGCTCTGGGTAATGGCTTCTGGCGGAACATCCACTACGGTCGGCAATGCGTACTTTTCGCCGCTTGTAACGGTGAACTGGGTCAATGTCAAAATCCGGAGGTCGTTCATGCCGCTTACGCTGAGGGTGTAGGTTTGCGTTGCTTCTGACATATTAGCCAGTTTGAGGGTATAGGAGTTTTCGATCCGGCCCTCGCCGTTAAATTTGAACAGTGCCCCGCGATCGCGCAGCACGTCCAATTGCGCGGGTACTCGAGTGGCCACTGTGTATCCGATAACGCCGATCATCAGCGCCAGCATAAGTCCGTAACCGAAGGTGCGTGGTCGCAGCAGCTTGGAGGGCTTGCCGTCCAACTCGTTTTCGGTGGTGTAGCGAATCAAACCGCGCGGGTAGTCCATTTTGTCCATGACGTCGTCGCAGGCATCGATGCACAAGGCACAGCCTATGCACTCGTACTGCAGGCCGTCCCGAATGTCGATACCGGTCGGGCACACTTGAACGCACTGGCCACAGTCGATGCAGTCACCCAGGCCGACTTCACTGGGTGCTACTTCTTTCCTGCGGCCTCCACGAGGCTCGCCGCGATTTGGGTCATAGGTCACATTACGGGTGTCGGGGTCAAACATAACCGATTGAAAGCGGGCGTACGGGCACATGTACAGGCATACCTGCTCGCGCATCCAGCCGGCATTCAGGTAAGTGGCAATGGTGAAAAACGCCACCCAGAAATAAGCCCAGCCATTGGCCTGCAAGGTAAACAGATCGGCGACCAGTTCACGGATCGGATAAAAATAACCCACGAAAGTTAAACCCGTTGCCAGCGCAATGAGCAGCCAAATAAAATGCTTAGCCGTTTTTTTTGCGACTTTTGAGCGGGAGTTGGGCGCCTTGTCAAGCTTCATGCGCTTGTTGCGACTGCCCTCAATACGCTCTTCCACCCACATAAAGATAAAGGTCCATACCGTTTGTGGGCAAGTGTAACCGCACCATACGCGACCCAATAGGGTGGTGATAAAGAACAGACCGAAAGCACTGATGATCAGCATGCCTGACAGCAAAAAGAAGTCTTTCGGGAAAAAGGTAGCACCGTACAGGTGGAATTCGCGGGCTGGCAGGTCAAAGTGAATCAACGGCTCGCCGTTCAGCGTCAGCCAAGCGAACAAAAAATACATACCCATCAACGCCAGCAGGCTGAATGTGCGGATACGTTGGAAAAAGCCCTTTATTTCTTTGACATAAATCTTGGTGTGACTTGTGTGAAGGTCAGCAGATTCAGACCCATTATTGTCGGAAGATTCTTTGGCCGGATCAATTTGCTGGACCGGAATTCTGGTGCTCATCGATTTCTCCGATAAAGGTAAACGAGGGGCAGGGCGCGCAGGGCCCTGGAACTGACTGTTTGATCTGTCGCTGACAGAACATTGGTGCGGTCACGTCGACCCTGCGCCCGCCGTGGGCAGACGCCGAGTCGATAAGACCGGGTTGAAGCGAACTCCGGCCTGTTTTTTTCAGTTCGACATACTGTAAACGTAGGCGGCGAGTATCTGAATCTGATCTTGAGACAAGCGGCCGCTTTGCGAAGGCATCTGGTTTTGTCGACCGTGGATGACCGTTTGGCGAATCCAGTCAAAAGTTGAGCCATACAGCCACACATTGTCGGTCAAGTTGGGCGCGCCCAAGGCATGCATACCCTTACCGTCAACACCGTGACACGCCGTGCAGGCCTGCATGAAGACGGCTTTGCCAGCTTCAACAGAGGCTGGATCTTTGGCACGGTCACTGAAGCTCAACACGTAGTTGACCACTTGATCGACCTGGGTGTCGGTCATGTTGGGCATTACGCCCTTGGCCGGCATAGCGCCCATGCGGCCGTTGTTCAGGGTATACAGTATGGCTTCAGGTGAACCACCGTACAGCCAATCAGTGTCGGTCAGGTTGGGGAAACCCACTTGGCCGCGCGCCGCAGAACCGTGACACACTGCGCAGTTGTTGGCGAACAGACGTTGGCCGAGCTTCATAGCGTCGCCTACTTTGGCAAGCTCCGGTACCTCTGTTTTGCCATACTGTGCGAAGATCGGACCGTAAAGCGCATCGGCTTCGGCAACTTCTGCTTCCCACTGGTTAGCAGAAGTCCAGCCCAACAGGCCCTTGAAGTTACCCAGACCCGGATAGAGCGCCAGATAGCCCAGCGCGAACGCAATGGTGGTTAGGAACAGATAGAACCACCACTTCGGCAGTGGGTTGTCATATTCTTCGATGCCATCGAAGGAGTGCCCCATAGTACGGTTGGTTTCCACATCGGAGGTCTGGTTTTTGCGAGTCGAAATCAGCAACCAGGCGCACCCAAAAATGGTACCGAGCACGATGACAGTGATCCAGATACTCCAAAAGGTAGTCATTGTTTTTTCTCCGTTTTTTCCCGCTCAAGGGTACGCTGTGCAACCTCGTCGTCGTCAAACGGCAGGTGCGATGCTTCTTCGTTCGCCCTCTTGCGATGGGCGCTAAACGCCCACCAGATAATGCCGATAAACATCGCCATTATGATAAGGGTGTGAACGCCGCGTAAGTCGTTAACATCCATCAAATCACCGTTTGTTCGGAATGACAGTGCCCAGCTGTTGCAGGTATGCAACCAGAGCTTCGACTTCAAACTTGCCCTCTACGGAGGCGGTAGCGTTTGCAATTTGCTCGTCGGTGTAAGGCACACCCAAGGTTTGCATAGCCGTCAGTTTGGCTGCGGTACCGTTATGATTGACGAGATCTTCAAACAGCCATGGGAATGCCGGCATGATAGATTCGGGAACCAGGCTGCGCGGGTCATACAAATGCTGGCGCTGCCAGGCATCGGAATAACGGCCGCCAACACGGGCCAGGTCAGGCCCGGTGCGTTTGGAGCCCCACAGAAACGGGCGGTCGTAAACAAATTCGCCGGCAACGGAGTAATGGCCATAGCGCTCTGTTTCTGCACGGAATGGGCGGATCTGTTGCGTGTGGCAGACATGGCAACCTTCGCGAATGTAGATGTCACGCCCTTCCAGTTCCAACGCGGCCAAAGGTTCAAGGCCTTCGATGGGCTCGTTGACGCTTTTCAAAAAGAACAACGGAACAACCTCCACCAAAAAACCGCCGCTGATCGTCAGGATGATCAATACGACCATCAAGCCAAGGTTCTTTTCTACTGTTTCATGATTCATCTGAGTTCTCCCCGTTACACGGCCTGGACTGCGGCGCTACTATCGGCAACTGCGGCTTTCTGACGAACAGTTCTGAAGACGTTGTAAGCCATCAGCAGCATACCGCTCAGAAAAAGCACACCGCCCAGGAAACGCACGACGTAACCCCCGTGAGAAGCTTCCAAAGCTTCTACAAAGCTGTATGTCAGGCTTCCATCTTCGTTAACGGCACGCCACATCAAGCCTTGCATGATGCCGTTAACCCACATTGAAACGATGTACAGCACAATACCGACGGTGGCCAGCCAAAAGTGCACGTTGATCAGACTGGTGCTGTGCATTTCTTTCAAACCCCAAAGTTTTGGAATTAGGTGGTAGATAGCGCCAAAACTGATCATAGCAACCCAGCCCAGAGCACCGGAATGAACGTGGCCAATGGTCCAGTCAGTGTTGTGCGACAGGGCGTTAACGGTCTTGATGGACATCATCGGGCCTTCAAAGGTGGACATGCCGTAGAACGACAGGGACACCACCAAAAAGCGCAGAATGGGGTCAGTACGCAGTTTGTGCCATGCGCCGGACAGCGTCATCATGCCGTTAATCATGCCGCCCCAAGATGGCGCAAGCAGGATCAGAGACATAACCATGCTGGCGGTTTGGGCCCAGTCTGGCAAAGCAGAGTAGTGCAGGTGGTGGCCACCGGCCCATACGTAAGTACCAATCAGCGCCCAGAAATGAACGATAGACAGGCGATAAGAATAAACCGGACGGTTAGCCTGTTTTGGAACGAAATAGTACATCATGCCCAAAAAGCCGGCGGTCAGAAAGAAACCCACGGCGTTGTGACCATACCACCACTGCATCATCGCGTCGGTAACACCGGCATAGGCGGAGTAGGACTTGAACGCACTTACCGGCAGCGCCAGGTTGTTACCAATATGCAGGACCGCGATGGTGATAATAAAAGCACCGTAGAACCAGTTAGCCACATAAATGTGTGGCATGCTACGCTTGGTAATAGTGCCAAAAAAGACGACCGCGTACGTGATCCACACGATTGCAATGGCGATGTCGATCGGCCATTCCAGTTCAGCGTACTCTTTAGAAGACGTGTAGCCCATTGGCAGGGTGATGGCTGCGGAAACGATAATGGCAGTCCAACCCCAGAAGGTAAAAGCCGCAAGCTTGTCGGAAATCAAGCGCGCCTGACAGGTACGCTGCACCACGTAGTACGACGTTGCAAACAACGCACTTCCACCGAATCCGAAAATAACGGAGTTGGTATGCAGCGGCCGCAGACGGCCGAAATGGGTAAACGGTAGGTCGAAATTGAGGGCCGGCCAAACCAGCTGCGCTGCAATCAGCACACCCAGAGACATACCAACAATTCCCCATACGACCGTCATGATGGCAAACTGCCTCACCACCTTGTAGTTGTACGTCAGGTCCGGATTCAATGTGCTCATAGGCTTACCATTGGGTTAAAAAGGGGTTTATGCGGGCGCAATTATGAGGAAAGCATTAGTCCTTTGCAATGATTCAGATCAACTCCTGGCGTGCATTAAAAGTAGCGGAAATGGATGCGCGGCAAGGAGTTAAGTAATTGAGTGATAATCAGGATTGACTGATGTCGCAGGGTGTCTGCGCCTCCTAAAACGGTTCTTTGGAGAGAAACGTGAACAAAACTACACGGTTGCCCAGCGTTGATTTCTACGATACTCCCAAGATCGTTATGGCGATTGCTCACGGCGCTGGAGCGTCGGTGGATTCTGACCCTATGAAGCAATGGGTTATAGCGTTAGATGACGTAGGTATATCTGGCGTTCGATTCGAATTTCCCCACACGCAACAGCGCCGCTCTGGTTAACGGAGAGCTGCGTCAGCTGAAACGGGGCAATCACGACGTGCAACTCTTGGCACATCAGCCAGAAATTCCGAACAATTCAACTCGCCAGGCCGCGCAATTGACTTGGCAATTCGCAAACAGAATCATCGCTGAACGCTGACTCTTACGGGGTCATCAGGATTTGCCCTGTTCGAGTATGGTGATTATTTCCTCGCGATCCATCATCGGTATCAGTTCTGCCATCAGTTCTTTACGCTCTTTTGATCGATACCACCGGTCCCAGTGACTGACCGAGCGCCAATTCGACAGGATAAAATGGTTGTTTGGGTCGTTTCGATTGCTCAGGGACTCGCCGGCTATAAAACCTGGGGCAGCAACCGCGTTTTGCAAAACCTTGCGCGAGCGGGTTTCGTAAGCGACTTCCAGGGACTCGGCAATGTGCCGTTCAATTAATACTCGGATCATGGCGTGCCTCGGTTGTTGTGGTTCGAATTCTGGTGTCCAATAAGCCGTAAGCTAACAGATTTGTAGGTTGGATCGACCCATTCTCAGGAGCTAAGCCGTGGAAAACCTAAAATTTGATGCAGAACTCGACGCTCGGGGCCTGTACTGTCCGGAGCCGGTAATGATGCTGCACAGTCGTATTTTGGACGTGCCGGCGGGCGGCATTCTTCGGGTAACGGCAACCGACCCCTCTACTGTGCGGGACATTCCCCGGTTTTGTCAGTTTCTCGGCCACGAACTTCTGGATCAGAATCAACCCGCTGGCGAGTTCCATTTTATGATTCGCCGCGGCGTTTAAAATTTGCTGTATCAGCCGCGAATATCGACGCTGTTCAGGTGCCGCAAAAACTCGCTGCGGTTCATTTCACCCAATATGCGTTGGTGACCGATTTCCTGACCACTAACGTTGTAAAACAAAATACCCGGCGGTCCGAAAAGGTCGAGCTCGTCTAGCAGGGCTTGCTGCTGCGGCGTGTTGGCCGTCATATCAAGCTGTATCAGACTGTAAGGCGCCAGGGCTTGAACGACTGCGGCATCGCCAAACACATTGCGCTCCATCACTTTGCAGGCAATGCACCAGTCGGCGTACAAATCCAGCAACGCGGGTTTACCGGCTGCTTGAGCCTGTTGCAAAAGCTGGCGTATCTGCTGTGGTTCACTGGTGCGCTGGAAATTGGCGTGGCTGGTCGCACTGCCGGCGCCGCCGCTTGCGTTACCCGCTGTGAACGGTGCTAACGGCCGCAGCGGATCGTTGGCACCTGCCAACGCACCTGCCAACAGAGCCATACCCCAAGCAAAAGCCACTAGCCCAAGCCCCTTGTGAGTACGCTGCCAGCCGGCTTTGGCGACGTCGAAGGCGCCCAGCTGAACGCCCACCAATGCGATCAGCAAACCCCACAGGGTCAGAGTAAGCCAAGGCGCAAGCACCCGTTCCAGCAGCCATATAGCAACGGCCAGCAGCATAATGCCGTAACCGTGCTTGACCGTTGTCATCCAGGCACCTGACGTTGGCAGAATTTTACGCCCACCCACCGCCACAGCGATCAGCGGCACACCCATGCCCAGACCCATGGCCAGCAGGGCCAGGCCGCCGATAACCGCGTCTTGGGTGGCGGAAATGTACAATAGGCTGCCCGCCAGCGGCGCCGACACGCAGGGCGATACCACCAGTGCCGACAGCGCGCCTATGCCAAACAGGCTGGCAATGCGCCCACCGGACAGGTTGCGGCTGGCATTGCTGAGCGGGTTGCGAATAAACGCCGGCAGCTGTATTTCAAAAACGTCAAACATGGCCAGTGCAAACACGATGAACAGCGCGGCAAAAATGCCCAACACTGCAGGCGACTGCAGTTGTGCCTGCAGATTGAAACTGGCTCCCAACAAGCCGGTCACTACGCCGGCGGCGGCGTAGGTCAGTGCCATGCCCAGCACGTAACTGGACGCAAGCACCAGCGCATGGGCGCTGGAGCGGGTATTTTGGCTAGACACCAGTGAGGAAATAATGGGGATCATCGGCAGTACGCAAGGTGTAAACGTCAGCCCCAGGCCCAGCAGGAAAAATAGGCCAGCGATCAACCAGGTCGGTTGGTGGCTCATAAAGCCGGCAAGTCCACTGGCGCTGCGAGTGTCAGACACAGCGTCTGCCGGGTTGGGGCGGCCGTTGCTAACGTCAGACGTGGCATTGGAATTGATCGCCTCGCCGGGCGCAGCACTGCTTAAACCATTACGGTTGGCGTAAAACAGGAGGTTGCGGGTTTGCGGCGGGTAGCACAGACCGGCATTGGCGCAGCCTTGATAGCTGACTTGAAGCTCGGCTTCGGTGATCCCTGTGGGCAGCCGGACAGGTTGTCGAGCCTGGACCGGATCGTAAAACACCGCCATTTCACCAAAAAACTCGTCGTTGGTGACAATGCCCGGGCGCTCGAAGCCAAGCTCTCCCAAGTTGATGCCTGCGCTGACCGGGGTTACGGCAATTCGGCTCTTATAAAGGTAGTGCCCCGGTGCAATGTCCCACTCTAATACGAGCGCGTCACCGTCGGTGCGGTAACTAAAAGGCAACGCCTGATCGACAGGAAGAAACTCGCTTTGGCCAGCGGAATTGGCGCCAAACCAGCTTGAGGAAGTGGGATCTTGTTGCGCAAACGCGGTGCTGTGCGCCAGCAAAAAAACCATCAATGCGGCAAGTGCGTTCAGTGGGTAAAAAGCCCAAAGGCGTTGCCGGGCTGTGGCAGTAACAATCATGTTGAGCCTTAATTGCAAACGAATGAGTGAAAACCGACAGCGATGTAGATGGCAAATGGTGCATCAAGTTCCCGGAGGTTCGTCGGCGCAGCATTTTATGCCTTGACGCAGGCTCGAGATCGCGCTGGCATTGGGACTTGTAAAGTCGCACAATGGTTTCTTAATGATGCACTGCCCTAACGATCTTATCATGCTATTTAACGGTTTGTTCCGTCAGTCGCGCCATACTATCTTGGTGCGTGGCGACAACGAACCGGAGTATTTTCCTGCTGGCCCAGGCCCGGCGCAGGTGGTGTTTACGCACGGCTATTTTTCCAGTGCCTTGCACGAAATCAGTCATTGGTGCATTGCCGGTGCGCACCGCCGCACACTGCGAGATTATGGCTACTGGTATTGCCCTGACGGTCGCAGCCATGTGCAACAGTGCGCGTTTGAACAGGTTGAAGTAAAACCCCAGGCTTTGGAATGGCTGTTTGCCTTGGCCTGTGACTGGCGCTTTCATATCAGCGTTGACAACCTGATGAGTCAGGGCGCGGCCGACTCACAACTGTTTGCCAGCCGGGTTGCTTGCCAGGCGATGGCGCACCTTGCACAGGATGATTCTGATGCCGGTGCGGGCGGATTTAACAACACACCCCCGAGCGGCTTCAGCAGAATGCCCTGCCGCGCGGCGGATTTTTTACACGCGTTAATGCGTTTCTATGGAACCGAGGGCTCGCTTACAGAGGCCTTGCAAAAAGATGCACGGCGAGTTGCACCATTATGGGCGGCTGTCGGTTCTGACTCCCGGAATACCAAGGACACCAAAACTGTATGACCATTGATAATAATCCTACTGACAGCAACCCGACGTCTACTGCTGACAACGACATCTCCAGAGCCGGTGACAGTCCCGTTCATAACAGTCCTACTACCGATCGAAACCACACCTCTGATTTGCGCTTTAGCGATCTGAACCTGGACCATCGCCTGCAGCAGGCCATTGCCGCCATAGGTTTTGAATACTGCACCCCGATACAGGCCGAAACTCTGCCTTGGACCCTGGCTTGCCAAGACCTGATCGGCCAGGCGCAGACCGGCACCGGTAAGACCGCAGCGTTTCTGATTACTGCGATCCAGACCATGCTGGAAACCCCGATTGAAGACAGCAAGCGCTTTGCCTCGGAGCCGCGGGTGCTGGCGCTGGCGCCCACCCGCGAGTTGGCCATGCAAATCGCCAAAGACGCCGAGCAGCTGTGTGCCCACACCGGTCACAAAGTCGTGACCGTCGTGGGCGGTATGCACTACGACAAGCAGCGTGATCAGTTACAGAACGAAGTTGTGGATATTCTGGTGGCAACGCCGGGCCGGCTGATCGATTTTCTGGGCTCTCAGGACGTGTTTCTCGACCAAATCGATATTTTGATTCTCGACGAAGCCGACCGCATGCTCGACATGGGCTTTATTCCGGATGTTAAACGCATCATTCGCAAATGTACGCCAAAGGAAGATCGCCAAACGCTGCTGTTCAGCGCGACGTTTAATCAGGATGTACTGAATCTTGCCTCTATGTGGACCCAAAGCGCTGAGTTTGTGGAAATTGAACCGGAGCAAAAAACCGCCGAGCGGGTTGAACAGACCGTGTACCTGGTCGGCGATGATGAAAAACTGAGGGTGCTGGTGAATTATCTGAAGCGCCCGGAAGTGGACAAGGCGCTGGTGTTCGCCAATCGCCGTGACCAGTGCCGTGATTTAGAAGAAGACCTGCGCAATCAAGGGGTCTCTGTTTCGCTGATGTCGGGCGAGATTGCTCAAGCTAAACGCCTGAAAACTCTTGAACAGTTCAAGGCCGGCAGCGTTCAGGTGCTGGTGGCTACCGACGTCGCAGGCCGTGGTATTCACGTTAACGGTGTAACCCATGTGTTCAACTACAATCTGCCAGATAACGCCGAAGACTACGTACACCGTATTGGCCGCACAGGTCGCGCCGGCAGCACCGGCGTGTCTATCAGCTTTGCCGGCGAAGACGATTCTTTCGCCCTGCCGGCGATTGAAAAGTACATCGGTCAGAAACTTGCCAACGAGGTGCCAGACGAAGCGTTGATGGTGCCGATGGACAACGCCCCGATCGCCCGTAAACGCGGTCGTCGGCCACAGGGCACGCGCCCGACTGGTAACCGTAGCAGTGGCAACCGCAATGGCAACAGTCGGCCGCGCAAAGGCTGATTCGGGCGCACTTTTCAGGCGCACTCTCCGAGAAACCTGAACACAGCTCGGATAGAGACGCTGGACACAGAAGCCTATAGACAACGTTCAGACACAGCGGTTTAGACACACACCAGTTCAGATAAAAGGCGGACGACCGGCATGTTGATTGTTGCAGACGAAAACATTCCGTTACTGGACTCGTTTTTTTCCGATTTTGGTGATATCCGCCGGGTCGGCGGCCGAGAGCTCAGTCCGGATCAGGTGCGCGACGCCGATGTGTTGCTGGTGCGTTCGGTTACTCGGGTAGATCGCGACTTACTGGAAGGCAGTCGAGTGCGTTTTGTGGGTACCACCACCATTGGTACCGACCATGTTGATCAGTTCTGGTTAGAATCTCAGGGCGTCCATTTTTGCGCCGCCCCTGGTTGCAATGCCAACAGCGTGGTTGAGTACGTGCTGGCGGTGGCTTCGTTGCACGCATTCAGGCGCGGGCTCAGTAACTGGGCGCGTCAGAGCGTCGGTATTGTGGGGGCTGGCAGCGTTGGTGGGTTACTGGCACAAAGGCTGGAACGCTTGGGCTTTACCGTTGTCCTGTGCGATCCGCCAAGGCAACAGGCCCAGCTTGATGGGCTGAGCGAGCCAAGCGCGACCGAATTCTCCAGCCTTGAGCAGGCGCTTGAGTGTGACCTGGTAACGTTGCACACTCCGCTGACCCACGATGGAGAGCACCCGACTTATCACCTGTTGGGAGCGCAAGAGCTTGCAACACTGAGGTCCGGTCAGCTGCTGATCAACAGCGGGCGAGGTGAAGTAGTCGACAACGTCGCTTTGCTGGCCCGGCTGCAGCAGTCAGACGCGCCCACGGTCGTACTGGACGTGTGGGAAAATGAACCCGAGATAGACCCGCAGCTGCTGCAGCAGGTTTGGTTGGGCACGCCGCACATTGCCGGTTACAGTCTGGAGGGCAAAGTGCAGGGCACCGAAACCATATACCGGGCGCTGTCCCGCTTTCTTGGCCTGCCCGTGCGCAAACAGGCAGGCCAGTATTTGCCTCAGCCTCCCCTAAGTAAGTTGGCATTCACCAGCAGCGCCGGCGACGATGCGATACAGCTGGCTCTGCACAACTGCTACGATCCGCGCCGTGACGACGCCCGCTTACGGCTGAGCATGGCGGGCGACGAACACCAGCGCGCTTACGCCTTTGATCGGCTGCGCAAGGAATATCCGGTGCGCCGTGAATGCTCCAGTCTGAAAGTCCAGCTTAAGGGCAGCAGCAAGTCCATGGGCGAGCAGTTCCGCTCGCTGGGATTCAAAGTCAATATTTGACGTCCGCTTTATCGCTCGCAACCAATGCGGGCCCATCAGGTCCTGTTTTGGTTTTGCCGGGCATTTTTTCCTTGGCCGGCACCTCGCCGGTAGCCGGCCCAGACACTTCGAACACGTGATAGGCTTCGGCGCCCAGCGTGTCGATGGCGGTGTCTACATAGCTGTAGTGGATGGGTACCGGGTCCCCTGAAAACGTCACAATGAATTGCCGCACCACCGTTGCAATGTCAACGTTCAGGGGCTGTTCAACCCACAGATACACGCACTTGTCGGGGACTATGTACTCGCAGCGTACCGCTCTGTAGCCCTCCCGCAATTTCAGGGTATTGATAACCTTGCCGCTTTCAAGCCAAAACTTATGGATCGTTTTCATGATCGCCACTCCTGATGTGGTGCACGTTGCACGATGTACACCTTAATTGTCCATCAAGTACGGCTCGAAAAAAATAGAGTTTATTCGACCTTATACATCGGCATTATCGATGCTTTTCACGACGACCACAGATCCACTAACAATAGCCGGCGTCGCGGCGGCCGAGGGTTTTGAGACCGGCAGCGATGTAAGGGCGCCGGCAAAACCGAAAACAGCCATAGGCGCCGGCAAAGAGCCAGAGTCAATCCCGCTCTGGGTCAGACGATCGTCTACGCCCGGTGGTCTCAAGGCGACACTGGCCACCAGAATAAGCGCCAGGTGAGTGGCCAGAAACAGCGTTATTCTCAAAGCCTCCTTATCTTGTACATCGATCAGTGCCTGCGAATGTGGCTACAAAAAAGCCTGTGACTCAGGCCGCTCAAAAGATGTGACAGTTTCACTGTTTGTATTGTTCCAGGAATCGCCCCAGGCGACCGACGGCGTCGGCCAGAGTGTCTTTGCGTGGCAGGAAAACAACCCGCAGATGCTGTTTGTCTTTCACGTTAAAAGCGGAGCCCTGCACCAGCAGTATTTTCTCCTGAATCAGCAGATCCAGCACCAGTTTCTCATCGTTGACGATGGGGTAGCGTTTGGGATCCAGTTTGGGGAACAAGTAGAGCGCCCCCTGGGGCTTTACGCAGCTGACGCCGGGAATGTCGTTGAGCAATTCCCAAGCGGTCTGGCGCTGTTCGTACAGGCGACCGCCCGGAATCACCAGATCGTTGATGGACTGATAGCCGCCCAAGGCCGTTTGGATACCCAGCTGGGCTGGCACGTTGGCGCACAGGCGCATGTTTGAGAGCATTTCGATGCCCTCGACCAGGTCGGTGGCTTTGTGTTTGGCGCCGCTGATGATCATCCAGCCGGATCGATAGCCTGCAGCACGATAATTTTTCGATAGGCCGTTGTAGGTGAAAAAAAGCACGTCATCGGCGAGGGACGCGGTAGAAACATGCGTCACGCCATCGTAAAGAATCTTGTCGTAAATCTCGTCAGATAAAATGATTAGGTTGTGGGCCCGCGCCAGCTCAATCACCTGGCGTAGCAGCTCGGTGGAATAGATCGCGCCTGTGGGGTTGTTGGGGTTAATCAGCACAATCGCCCGGGTGCGTTTGGTGATTTTGCGGCGGATGTCATCAATATCCGGAAACCAGCCCTGCTGTTCATCGCAGTGATAGTGCACGGGCTTGCCGCTAGAAAGCGCGACCGCGGCGGTCCACAGCGGGTAGTCAGGCGCTGGAATCAATACTTCGTCGCCGGTATTGAGCATGGCCTGCATAGACATTACGATCAGTTCGCTGACCCCGTTGCCCAGGTAAATATCATCAATATCGACTTTGTCGATGCCGCGCTGCTGGCAATAGTGCATCACCGCCTTGCGCGCGGAGAACAGGCCCTTGGACTCCACATAGCCCTGGGCCTGGTGCATGTTGTGGATGACGTCTTGCTGGATTTCTTCGGGTACATTGAGCTCAAAGCTGGCTGGATTGCCGATATTCAGCTTCAGTACGCGATGGCCTTCTTCTTCCAGGCGCCGCGCTTCACGCAGAACCACGCCGCGTATGTCGTAGCACACATTGTCCAGTTTGGTGGATTTGTGATAATTCTGCATGCCCAATCTATCCTCTCTTTGACGTATGTTGCGGCGAATAAAAAATCAGGAAGCCGCTGTCTATTCTAATGGAGTGGGAGCCCTGAACAACAGTTGAATTATGATGAACAGTGCCAGTGTTTCGTCTGGCTACTGTTCAGACGGGACAATGGGTTACAGCAGATTCCGCGGTTGCTTGTGAAACAGTAATCTGCCCGTAGGTTGGCAACGAGTGCTAAACTGGGTCTTGGTCAAGGTTCCACAGCATTGCGGCGTATTTCAGACAATATTCCAACGTATCTCAGACAGCAGGAACAGCGCGATGGCTAGCATATACGATTTTGAAGTAGCAGACATTCGCGGCAACGCCCAAAGCATGGCCGTCTACCAGGGCAAAGTCCTGTTGATTGTGAACACCGCCAGCAAATGCGGTTTCACACCACAATTTGAGGGTCTGCAGGCGCTTTATAGCGACCTGGCTAATCAGGGCCTGGACGTGCTGGGTTTTCCCTGCAATCAGTTTATGAATCAGGATCCGGACACCAATGACAGCATCGGCCAGTTTTGCTCGCTGAACTACGGAGTCAGCTTTCCAATGTTTGCGAAAGTCGAGGTAAACGGCGATAACGCGCATCCGCTTTATCGCTACTTGAAGCATGAAGCCTCGGGGCTGCTGGGGTCCGAGCAAGTGAAGTGGAATTTTACCAAGTTTCTGGTGAATCGCGACGGCGAGGTGCTCAAGCGCTACTCCCCCACCACCAAGCCTGCCGATATTCGTGCTGACATCGAAAAGGCGCTGGCTTAGTTCCCCGTTTAATCGTCGTAGTTGGTTTTTTTCCAGCTGTCGTCTTCTAAAAGGGTACACCACTCTTTATCCTGCTTGCGGTGAGCGTCAAGGACATCAGAAATAGAGTCTTAAGAATATTGTTAAGTGTGAAGGCTCAAAAATAGTGTTAAATATGAAGGAGAGCAGGCCTTGGATATTTCCCGCGTAGACTTGAATCTGCTGGTGTACCTGGACGTGCTGCTGCGTGAGTGTAATGTAACCAAGGCAGCCAACCATTTGGGCATTACCCAGCCCGCCATGAGTAATGGCCTGCGACGGTTGCGCCAGTTGTTTGGTGACCCCTTGCTGGTGCGTACCAGCGAAGGCATGACCGCCACTGAAAGAGCCCGGGAGCTGCAGCCAGTGGTACGCTCAATTGTGTCCAGCATCGAGCAGGTAATGCAGGACAAAACTCCGTTTTCCGCGATCAACAGCCAGCGCGTGTTTCGTATTATGGCCAGCGACTACGCCGAGTCCTGTTTGATGCCGCGAGTACTGCGGCGTATACGTCAGGAAGCCCCGCAGGTGACTCTGGATGTATTGACCCCCAGCGACGTCAGTTTTCTGGACGTAGAGCAGGGCAGGCTGGATATGGCCATCAACCGCTTCGACAAGATTCCCCAGTCGTTCCATCAGAAAACCCTGTGGAGCGAATATTTTGCCTGCCTGATGAACGCTGAAAACCCGATTTTGAAACAATCGTTTAGTCTGGAAAGCTATCTTCAGGCCAGCCATATCTGGGTCAGTAAGACCGGGTTTGGCGTGGGAGTGGGGGTGAATCCTAAAGACGTGCAGCGCTTGGGCTGGGTTGATGAAGCCTTGGCCAAGATTGGCCACAAACGGAAAATTTCAGTGTTTACTCGCCATTATCAAGTGGCCATGCTTCTGGCCGAGCAACACGATCTGATCGCCACGCTGCCGTCGCGGGCGGCGTGGCTCCAACGCAACAACCCGCACTTGATGTTCAAAGTGCCGCCCTTCGACATTCCGCCGTTCGATCTGAAAATGGCCTGGAGCCCCCTGCTGCAGCACAACACCGACCACCAATGGTTGCGCCGGCTGATCGCTGAAGTGGCTGAAGAGGTAGACGCAGAGTTTGCCGAATTTGGCACACCCTTCGAACGCGGCTGATGCAAAGGGTCGCGCGCTAGCGGCTGTTTTAAGGATTAAAGCGTCTGTGTCCGCTTTAAAAATTAGAGCGCCCGCGGCGACTTTAAAAACTAGAGCGCCCGCGGCGACTTTAAAAACTAGAGAGAAAGCACCCGTAATTCCGTGGAGCGCTGGCTGGTGTTCCACATCTGCAGGAAGCGCTCTTCCAGGCTTTTTACCCGCCCGCCGTCGGCAAAGTTGGCAAAACCCTGGCTGCCGCCACGCTCACGTCGATAGAGCACACCTTGGCGGTCGACCAGCAAAAAAGGTTCTTTTTTTGGCGGGGTCGCATCGCTTAAAAGCCGAAGTTCGATGCGGCTGGGCAATCGCCGCATTAGCTCAACCAGCCCATGCCGGCGTTGAGTCAGGGCTTTGTCATCTTGAATCAGTAGGCGGACGTCGTTATGCCTATGGCGTCTCGCCATCTGCGACACCAACTCACAAAAGCGCGGCTGGAGGTAAAGGTCGAAGCCCAGCGTGTCGTCGTACAGCCATAATCGTTGCTGGGCCTGTCCCGCCAGGCTGTGCATCAGCTCTACCAGCTGCTGCGGCCGCTCGAACAACCAGCTGCGCGAATCGTCGCCAAGATTCATCGGGTATTTGCGCACTCCCGGCCTTTTTTTGGGCGATTCCGCCGCCAGATCTTCGGCCAGCACGGAAGGCGCCAGGCAGCGCATGTCAAAATGGACTATGCCTGCGTCGTCATATGGGCCTGAACACAGGTGAAAACCGGCACGCTGGTAAAACTCGACGGCGTGCTGCTGCGCCGAAAGCTGCAGTTGGGAGTAATGTGCCGCACCTTGGCAAATCAGATGCTGCAACAGAGCCTGGCCAATCCGTTGGCCGCGGAACTGCGGCAGCACCGCCATGCGCCCGATGAAGCCAGTGGTTCCTGGAACACCATACAGGCGGGCCGTAGCGGCGGCTTTACTGCCGTCCACCACGGCCAAAAAATGTTCAGCGCTGTGGTCGGTGAGGTCCCACTCCAGCTCCTGCGGCACGCTCTGTTCTTCTACAAATACCCGCTGGCGAATGCTCCGGATTTGCGGCGGCGCACTGTGCCAGTTGTATTTTCGAATGCACACATTCATCGGAGTCCCGTGCGGCCGTTTATTCGAAGTAGATCGAGCCCTGATTGTACAGATTGGTGAGCAACCCAAGTATGGCTTCGTCTTCGGCAAACGCTGCCAGCGTCCTTGGGTTTACCCGGGCGCCAGCACACAGCAGCGGCGCAAACGGGCGAGCATCGCCGCGCAGCAGGTATTGCTCGCCGTCTACAAACAGTGCGGTTTCGGTGTCTAGTTCATGAAAAGCAAAGCGGGAACCTTCGTTCCAGCGAACCTGCTCCCCGGCCTGTATCGCTGCCTGAAGGTCTTCGCTGGCGGCAGGCTCATCGGCGGGCACCACCGTTTCAACGCTCTTTGGGGCGGTGGCAAACTGGCCGAACCACAATGACAGTTTGCGCCGGTTGCCTATTTTTTCCTGTATCAGGGCTTCCAGGCGGTCAATCACCACCGGTGCGATGGTGCCGGGGTTGTCCTGCACCGCCAGATCCGGGTCGTTCAGGTGCTCGGTCGCATCGGGCTGGTTGCACAAGAAGTCGGTAAAGCCGGTGAGCAAATCGTCGACCGTGGGCGCGCGAAAGCCCACTGACAGAGTAATACAGTGTTCTTCGGCTATGCCGTGGTGACCTATGCCGGGTGGCAGGTACAGCATGTCGCCTGGTTCTAGAACCACGGTTTCCTCGCCCTGCCATTCACTTAGAATACGCAGCGGGGTACCTTCCAGGCATGGTGACTCAGAGCCGCACTCGCCGCCAAACGTCCAGCGCCGGTTACCCTGAGCCTGCAACAGGAACACGTCATATTGATCATAATGAGGCCCTACGCTGCCGCCTTGCGGCGCGTAGCTGGCCATAATATCGTCTAGCCGCCAGTTGGGCACGAAGCGGAAGTGCTCCAGCAAATCGGCGACGTCTGGCACCCAGTGGTCCAGACCCTGCACCAGCAGGGTCCAGTTTTGCTCTGGCAGCTTGCTAAAACGCTCTTCGCTGAATGGGCCGTTATGAACTTGCCAGGACTTGCCTGCGTCGTCTTCAATCACGATGCGCGATTCTACGGTTTCTTCACAGGCCAACCCGGCCAATTCATCAGCGCTCACGGGGCTTTTAAAGTCGGGAAACGCCTGGCGGATAACCAGAGGTTTCTTCTGCCAGTAGTCTCGTAAAAACTCCGCAGAGGTTATTCCGCCAAACATGTCCATGGTGTTACTCCGGTGTTCAAATGTTACGAGCTTGGTCTATGGCGTTGCCAGTGTAGCTGCCGGGCGTCATTGCCATCAGTTCGGCTTTGGCCTGTTCGGGAATGTCCAGGCTGCTGACAAAGCTTTGGATAACCTCGGCGCTCATGGTTTTGCCACGAGTCAAGACTTTCAACTTTTCGTAGGGCTTTTCAATATTGTAACGGCGCATCACGGTTTGAATGGGTTCTGCTAAAACTTCCCAGGCCTGGTGCAGGTCAGCGTCCAGGCGCGCTGAATTCAGCTCCAACTTGCTCATGCCTTTTAGGGTAGATTCATAGGCAATAAAGCTGTGGGCAAACCCCACTCCCAGGTTGCGCAGAACCGTGGAGTCGGTCAGATCGCGCTGCCAGCGCGAGATGGGCAGCTTGGCTGACAAATGGTTTAGCAAGGCGTTGGCAATGCCCAGGTTGCCTTCGGAGTTTTCGAAGTCAATGGGGTTAACTTTGTGCGGCATGGTGGACGAACCCACTTCGCCTTCGACTGTTTTTTGCTTGAAATAGCCCAGAGAAATATAACCCCAGATGTCGCGATCCAAATCGATCAAAATGGTGTTGAAGCGGGCAACCGCGTCGTACAGTTCGGCGATGTAATCGTGTGGCTCAATCTGGGTGGTGTACGGGTTGAAAATTAGCCCTAGGCCTTCGATAAACGTTTTGGCGGTTTTGGCCCAGTTGATGTCCGGATAGGCGGATAGATGAGCGTTATAGTTGCCCACAGCGCCGTTAATTTTGCCCATCAGTTCCACGTTTTTGATCTGCGCCAGCTGGCGCCGCAGGCGGTGCACCACGTTGGCCAGCTCTTTACCCACGGTGGAGGGCGACGCAGTTTGGCCGTGTGTACGCGACAGCATGGGTTGGGCCGCGTGGTCGTGTGCCAACTTGGCTATCTGGTCTATAACGCTTGTCATTACCGGTAGCATGCCGCTGTCCAGGCCTTCGCGCAGCATCAACGCGTGGGACAGGTTGTTGATGTCTTCTGAGGTGCAGGCAAAGTGAACAAATTCGGTGACCGCGTGAAGCTCGGCGTTGTCGGCGATTTTTTCTTTGATGAAGTATTCCACCGCTTTCACATCGTGATTGGTGGTGCGTTCGATGTCTTTTATGCGCTGAGCATCGGTCACACCGAATTCGCTAACCAAGGCATTCAGGGCGGCGTTTGCTTCATCAGAAAATAATGGAACTTCCTGAACTTGCGGATGAGCCGCCAGTGTTTGCAACCAGCGTATTTCGACGGTTACGCGGTTTCTGATCAAGCCATATTCACTGAAAATGCTGCGGAAAACGCTAACTTTGCTGCCGTAGCGTCCGTCCACCGGGGAAATGGCGGTCAGGGCGGTGAGTTCCATCGAAAACCTCTCAAAATGTTTGAAGCGGGGCGGTAAAAGTCAGAGCAACATAATACACCAGCGGCCGGCTGGAATCAGCTCAGCAGGTTGGCGCATCAGCCAAGCGCGACACTATCCGGTTTTCAGCAATTCGCGGGCGTGGGCAATCACGTTTTTGCGGGTAAAGATCAGTTGCCAGCGACGCCCGCCGGACTGCCGCCAGAGCACTGCAGAGCGGATGCCGGCCAACAGCAACGCCCGTATTTTAGCGGCGTTTTCTTCCCGCTGCAGAATAGCCGGCGTGCCGCCAACTTGAATGCGCTGGCGGTAGGTGCTGATGGTGTCGGCATACACTGAGGCCAGATTGCCAATCAGATTGCTGTGAACATAGCCGAAATGACTGGCGGTGTGACGTGCCTGCTCAATCCGACTGCCCAGCACCGACATCATGTCCTGGCTGCTGTTGAGTCTGGATTCCAGTTGGATCAGGTTGAGTACGTAGCGCAGTATCTCGATGTCGGTGGGCTTGCTTTGCTCGCTGAGCACGCGAGTCAACGTGTTCAGCCCCGGGCTCAAGTCGCGCAGTTCTCCGCCGTAAACGTCCAGCGTGGTTGCCGGGTCAGTGGCGAACAGTGAACGTAGGCAGGTCTCCAGGTCGGTTGCGTCGCAGACACCGTCATGGGCAATCTGGGTAACCAGACTCGCGGCTTGAAAAATGCCGGCCAGGGCCAGGGTCTGGTCGTGAAGTGTGCGGCTCATGACGGCACTTCGTCAGTCAGCTCAACGGTCAGGCGCGCGGGCAGTGGTTCGCCATCGCGCCAGGTGCGTTCAATCACGCCGCCGCCCAGGCAAATCTCACCGTCGTAAAATACCACCGATTGACCCGGCGTTACTGCGCGCTGGGCGTCGTCGAACACCACTTTAACGCCACCGTCGATGACGGTGACCCCGCACAGTTGGTCAGGCTGGCGATAGCGGGTTTTGGCCATGCAGCGGAACTGAGCGTTGGGCGCCTCCGCGGCAACCCAATCGACGGGGCCAGACACTAGGCCGCGGGAAAACAGCAGCGGGTGGTTTTTACCCTGAGCTGCAACCAACACGTTACGGGTCAGGTCTTTTTCCGCAACGTACCAGGGCTCAGCGCTGTAACCGTTCAGTCCGCCAACACCGAGGCCTTGACGTTGACCAATGGTGTGGTACATCAGGCCCTGATGGCGGCCAATAACGTCGCCCTCAGGTGTTTCGATACTCCCGGGCTGGGCCGGCAGGTATTGCTTCAGGAAGTCAGTGAACTTGCGCTCGCCAATAAAACAGATGCCGGTAGAATCTTTTTTATCGTGGGTAACAAATCCTTGCGCTTCGGCAATGCGGCGCACTTCCGGCTTCTCAAGTTGGCCCACCGGGAACAGAGTGCGGGCAATGCGATCGCCAGATACCGCGTGCAGGAAATAGCTTTGGTCTTTGTTGCCGTCGAGGCCTTTGAGTAGCTGAGCTCGGCCGGAGTCGTCGTCAAGTGGGCCTTGGCGCGTGTAGTGTCCGGTAGCAATGCAGTCGGCGCCCAGTGTTATCGCGTAATCTAGAAAGGCGCGGAACTTCACTTCCTTGTTGCACAGGATGTCTGGGTTTGGGGTGCGGCCGGCTTTGTATTCGCTGAGAAAATGTTCGAATACCCGGTCCCAGTACTCCGCCGCAAAGCTGGCAGTGTGCAGCCTTATACCGATACGGTCGGCTACCGCCTGGGCGTCGGCCAGGTCGGTCATGGCGGTGCAGTATTCAGTGCCGTCGTCCTCATCCCAGTTCTTCATGAACAGGCCTTCCACCTGATAACCCTGTTGTTTCAGCAGCCAGGCGGCAACGGAGGAATCAACACCGCCGGACATACCAACGATAACGCGACAGGGGCCTGAGCCAGTGCTGGGATTGGTGCTTGCGGCTGTATGGAACTCGGTCATAACGGCTCTGTGTCAGTAAAATTAAATCACTTTATCAGCTTGTGGGCGTCACGTCTGCGGGTCGTGAACTAGATCCAGAGGCAGACGTCTGCCACTTTGGTAATCTTTTATGCACTGAAGTACTAATGGACTGCGCAGCTGGTCACCCAGACCGGCTATTTGTTCCGGTGTGAGCCAGTGAGCGGCAACAATGTCGCTGTCAAGCTGCTCTGACACCCTGCGCACTGCGCGGGCGCTGTAGCAAAAACGGTAGTAGGTAACGCCATTGGCTGGTGCTTTGTAAATGTAAATACCCAGTAGATGTTCTGGCTCTACGTCCCAGCCGGTTTCTTCCAGGGTTTCCCGGCGCACCGCATCCAGCACGGTTTCGTTTTCTTCAATGTGCCCGGCCGGCTGGTTGAACACGGTGTCGCCGTTGTTGGACTCTTCAACCATCAACAGACGGCCTTGGTTATCTTCAACAATGGCGGCGACGGTTGCGTGGGGCGTCCAAATCATGGCGGTGTTCGACTCCGATGAGAGCGCTGACTGCGATTTGTCTTTGGCGATTGGCGCCCGCCATTGCGAGCGCCTCGCGGCGCTGCGGTCGCGGTTATGTTTACGGTTGTTGAGCGGTACTGGCCGGGCTCAAGTAGGCCGAGGCTCCAATCACCAATGCGACAGCGGATCAGCCGCAGGGTAGGAAAACCCAGCGCCGCGGTCATGCGCCTTACCTGGCGATTACGGCCTTCACAGAGGGTCAATTCCAGCCAGCTGGTGGGAATGCTCTGGCGGAAGCGCACAGGGGGGTCACGCAACCAAATGACAGGTTCGTCCATGGCCCGAGCAAGGGCTGGGCGCGTTAGGCCGTCTTTTAACTGTACACCTTGCTCCAGCTGGTGCAGAACTTGAAGACCTATTGTGCCTTCAACCTGCACCCAGTAGGTTTTTTTCATCTTACCCCAGGGCGATGCGATGCGATGCTGCAGCTGGCCGTCTGAGGTCAGCAACAGCAGGCCTTCGGAGTCATAATCCAGGCGGCCAGCGGGGTATGTGCCAGGCTTGTCGATCCAGTCAGCCAAGGTGGCTCGTTGGGGCTTGGCGGCAGGTTGCCGTTCATCAGTAAACTGGCTGAGCACCTGAAACGGCTTGTTGAACAGGATTAATTCGGCCATAAGCAGTCTGTGTTGCCAGCAGGGATAGCCGTAAAGACTGCCCTAGATATAGGATTTCGCACCCGTCAGTATCCAGGGGTGCACAAAAATTTGGCAGATTTATCGTTTAGCCGGACGGAACACTGTGATGTGTCTGCGGCAGCGGCATGATGTTGACGGCGTGAACACCCTCATCCACTGGCTTTTTCTCAAAACTGACCGCTTGTCCCGCTTTCAGAGTTTTGTAGCCATCCATCTGAATGGCCGAAAAATGGGCGAACAGGTCGTCGTGGTAGCCGTCTTCAATAATAAAACCGTAGCCTTTGGCGTTGTTGAACCATTTCACCTTGCCGCTGGGCATGTTGAACTCCCCTGTACCTGTGCTGTCGGTAGTGATTATTGTTGAATTCTAGAGCTGGACAACATTTTTTTCTCAGCACGATGAACTTTGGTTCAATATGGAGACGCAGTCAACTGCTCGCGTTAGAGGTTTAGAGTGGTTAAAGGCAGTCCGGAACGGGTACCCTGTGCGTACGTATATAGAAGGAGGCCCGCTTGAAAAAGCGATGACCCACACCCACATTACCAGTAAGGCGCCGGTAACTTCGGTAAAGAATGATGCGAATGATTGAAAATTCTCAACTAATATGGAATCAGGGAGACGAAAATGAGCCGGGCCGCGATGACCAGCTCAGTGTAGCGTCGGAAAAGCCAGCCCTAAAGCGGCCTGCGCAGTTCCGGGTGATTCTTTTAAATGACGACTACACTCCTATGGATTTTGTGGTGGAAGTGTTGACGACTCTCTTCGGGATGAATGAAGAAAAGGCAACACAGGTTATGTTTCTCGTCCATACGCAAGGCAAAGCCGTATGTGGTGTGTATTCCCGGGATATCGCAGAAACGAAAGCAGCCCAAGTGAATCACTATTCGTCAGAATGTGGTCACCCGCTGTTGTGCGAAATTGAACGTGCAGATTGACAGCTGTTGGAGTAGCCCATGCTGAGCAAAGATCTTGAACTTACATTGAATTCAGCCTTCAAGAACGCTCGTGACAAGCGTCACGAGTTCATGACAGTAGAGCATTTGCTGTTGGCCCTTCTGAACAACAATTCGGCGGTGGGAGTTCTGAAAGCGTGTGGCGCAGAATTGGGCCCGCTGGAACAGGAACTGCTTGAATTTGTTGATTCCACAACGCCACTTATCCCGGATTCTGACGGCGATCGCGAAACCCAGCCAACCCTGGGCTTTCAGCGCGTGCTGCAACGTGCGGTTTTTCACGTACAGTCTTCCGGCAAAAAAGAGGTAACCGGTGCCAACGTGCTGGTGGCGATCTTTAGTGAGCAGGAAAGCCAAGCGGTTTACCTGCTGAAAAAGCAGAATGTAGCGCGTATTGACGTGGTTAATTTTGTGTCTCATGGCATTTCCCGAGTGCAGGGTGCCGACGAACAAGAGGGCCGCGAAGCTGCCCAGGAAGAGAGCGGCGAAGAAGCGACGCAGTCCACACCGCTGGACAATTACACCACCAATCTGAATGAACAAGCGCGCCAAGGCCGTATTGATCCGCTGATTGGGCGTGAGCACGAAGTTGAGCGTGTGGTGCAGATTCTGGTCCGTCGCCGCAAAAACAATCCGCTGTTGGTCGGCGAAGCCGGCGTTGGCAAAACCGCCATCGCTGAAGGCCTGGCCAAGCGCATTGTGGATGCTCAGGTGCCTCAAGTGATCGCCGATGCGGTGGTCTACTCACTGGATCTGGGAGCGCTGTTGGCGGGTACCAAGTACCGCGGTGATTTTGAAAAGCGCCTGAAAGGCCTGCTGTCGGATCTGAAAAAGCAGGACCACGCTATTTTGTTCATTGATGAAATTCACACCATCATTGGTGCCGGTTCGGCATCAGGTGGCGTGATGGACGCGTCGAACCTGCTCAAACCCATGCTTAGCTCGGGTGAGCTGCGTTGCATTGGCTCGACCACTTATCAAGAATTTCGCGGTATATTTGAGAAGGACGCTGCCCTGGCTCGCAGGTTCCAGAAAATTGATGTCAACGAACCCAGCGTTGAAGACACGTATCTGATTCTGAAAGGCCTGAAGCCGAATTTTGAGAAACATCACGATCTAACCTACACTGATCAGGCTCTGCGAGTGGCCGCTGAGCTGTCTGAACGTTACATCAATGACAGGCACCTGCCTGATAAGGCTATAGACGTAATCGACGAGGCGGGTGCCCATCAGCGCCTGATGAGCGAAGACAAACGCAAGAAAGTGATCGATGTCGCAGAAATTGAGGAAGTCGTGGCTAATATTGCACGTATTCCACCGAAGAGCGTGTCCACCAGTGACAAAGACGTGCTGCGGACTATGGAACGGGATCTTAAAATGGTGGTGTTCGGGCAAGACCCGGCCGTCGCATCCCTTTCTACGGCTATCAAGCTGGCTCGTGCTGGGCTGAAATCACCGGAAAAACCGGAAGGTGCGTTCTTGTTTGCCGGCCCCACCGGTGTGGGTAAAACCGAAGTGACCAAGCAGTTGGCCAAGGTGTTGGGGATCGAGCTGGTACGCTTTGATATGTCTGAGTACATGGAGCGCCATACCGTGTCGCGCCTAATTGGTGCGCCGCCGGGCTACGTCGGTTTTGACCAAGGCGGTCTGCTAACCGAATCGGTGAACAAGCATCCGCACTGCGTACTGTTGTTGGATGAAATTGAGAAAGCTCACCCAGAGGTGTTCAACCTGCTGCTGCAGGTAATGGACCACGGCACGCTGACGGACAACAACGGACGCAAAGCCGATTTCCGACATGTAATTCTGGTGATGACTACGAACGCCGGTGCCGAAAGCATGGCCCGTCGTTCCATGGGCTTCAGTGAGCAAAATCATCGCAGCGATGGCATGGAAATCATCAGCAAGACCTTCACGCCGGAATTCCGCAACCGCTTGGATGGCATCATTCAGTTCGCGGATCTGGAGCGCCAGACCATCACTCACGTGGTGGATAAGTTCCTCACCGAACTGCAGGCGCAGCTGGACGACAAACACGTGGTATTGCACGTAGACGAGCCTTCGAAGCTGTGGTTAGCAGACAAAGGCTACGATGTGACCATGGGTGCAAGGCCGATGTCGAGGTTGATTCAGGACAAGATCAAGCGGCCGTTGGCCGAGCAGATCCTGTTTGGTCGATTGGCCGAAAACGGCGGCGAAGTGTTTGTGCACCTTGAAAACGACGAGTTGGTGTTCGAATACGAGCCGGAACCCGCAGAAGCGGTGTGACCATCGTTTGAGTTCTGGTCCAGAAAAAAGCCCGCAATTGCGGGCTTTTTTTTGAGTACGTACTCAAAGAATTAACGCGCGCGATAAACGATGCGGCCTTTGCTCAGATCGTATGGCGTCAGTTCTACTTTGACTTTGTCACCGGTCAGGATGCGAATGTAGTTCTTACGCATCTTTCCAGAGATGTGTGCGGTCACAACGTGGCCGTTGCTCAGCTCTACACGGAACATGGTGTTTGGTAGCGTATCAATAATAACACCTTCCATTTCAATGACATCTGTCTTCGCCATTCAGTAAAAACCTCATTTTGGAATACTTTTCGTAATTTTTAAATTGCGCAATCTTGCCTGATTTTGAACCGTTTAGCAAAAGTCAGTTGCTATCGAGCGCTTGCCAGCGGTTATCTGTGAATTGCTCGATGGGTTTAAAGTGGCTTTTGTAATTCATTTTGCGACACTCCAGAATCCAGTACCCCAGATACACGTGGCTGAGCTGCTGGCGTCGGGCCTCTTCAATTTGCCAGAGTACCGCGAAGGTGCCCAGGCTGCGATGATCCAGGTCTGGCTCGAACATGGTGTAGATGGCCGACAGGCCATCGTCCAGACGGTCAACCGCCGCCAATCCGACAAGCTCACCGTGCAAGGTCATTTCCAGAAACCAGGAATCGGTCTGGCCTTCCACCAGAAACCCCATGAACTGTTCTCGCGACGGTGGGTACATGTCACCGTCTTTGTGGCGCAGTTCAATGTAGCGGGCGTAAAGTCGGTACCATTGTTCTGAATAAGCGGCCGGCACCAGTGTGCAGGTCAGATCCGCGTTTTTCTTCCACACCCGGCGCTGGTTACGGTCGGGGCTAAACTCTGCGACGGGTACCCTGACTGGGATGCAGGCCTGGCAGTTTTCACAGTGGGGGCGGTAATAATGCGAGCCGCTGCGGCGAAAGCCAAGCGCGGTCAGCTCGCTGTAAAGTGCGCGGCTAACCTCTGTTTTAGGATCTACGAACATGGTGGTGGACTGTCGACCTGGCAGGTAGCTGCAGTCGTGAGCGGGTGTTGCAAAAAACACCAGTGTTCTCAAATTGCTCATTCACCCTCCGATCTTGGCCAGCGCCATTGAAACTGCCAGTCTGACACCATCGGTGGTTGTTTTGTATAGCGGTCAAGCAGAACCAAAAATTCCGTTCGCGGCAGTGTTTGTGCGCCCATGCTCAACAGGTGATCGCTGACTACCTGGCAATCAATAATCCGGTATCCCCACTGCCGCAGCTGGTGGGCAAGGTGCACCATTAATACCTTGGATGCGTTGGTTTCCAGCGAGAACATAGACTCGCCAAAAAAACAGCTGCCCAGCGCTATGCCGTACATGCCGCCTGCCAATTCGCCGTGCGGGTTCCAGACTTCAATAGAGTGAGCAATGCCCTCCCGGTGCAGCTTGTTGTAGGCCTGAAGCATGTTTTCGGTAATCCAAGTTCCCTCCGCACGGGTAGATCCACACAGGCGCACAATCCGGCTGAAGTCTCGGTCTGTGGTTATTGAAAAATAGCCTTTGTTGAGGTGGCGGCGCAGGCTGCGGGAAATGTGAATATTTTCCGGGAAAATGACGCAGCGCGGATCGGGCGACCACCAAAGTATGGGCTCGCCGTCGCTGTACCAGGGAAAAATACCGTTTTCATAGGCCAGCATCAAACGCTTGCTGCTCAAATCGCCGCCGGCAGCCAATAGGCCGTCAGGTTCTGCCAACGCGTTCTCGGGCGAGGGGAACCACAGCACATGCTCGGGTAACCAGGGCAAAGACGTCATAGTGCGTTCGCTTTTTAGCTTAACGTTGTCGGTTCAACTTAGCCCTGTTGGTCCAGGTAGCGCTCGGCGTCCAGCGCCGCCATACAACCAAAGCCGGACGACGTCACTGCTTGGCGATACACGTGATCGGCCACATCACCGGCGGCAAACACGCCGGGCACGGTTGTCTGAGTCGCCATCCCGTCCAATCCGGAGCGGATGTGCAGGTAGCCATTTGTCATTTCAAGCTGGCCTGCGAACAGGTCGGTGTTGGGCTTGTGGCCAATGGCGATAAACACACCGGAAAGTTCCATGTCCTGCTTGGACTCGTCTTTCATGCTGCGGATGCGCATACCGGTTACGCCGGTGCCGTCACCCAGCACTTCGTCTAGGGTGTGGTCCCAGATGATCCGCACGTTGCCGTTGGCGGCTTTTTCAAACAATTTGTCCTGCAGCATTTTCTCTGCACGCAGGCTGTCGCGGCGGTGTACCAGCGTCACTTCGGCGGCGATGTTAGACAGGTACAGGGCTTCTTCCACGGCGGTGTTGCCACCGCCGATAACTGCGACCTTCTGGTTGCGATAGAAAAAGCCGTCACAGGTGGCGCAGGCCGACACACCTTGGCCCTTGAATTTCTCTTCCGACTCAAGCCCCAGGTACATGGCCGAGGCGCCGGTAGAAATGATCAGCGCGTCGCAGGTGTGCTCGCCGCTGTCGCCCTTCAGGCGAAACGGACGCTGGTTCAAGTCGACTTCATTAATCGTGTCGTACTTAATCTTTGTCTCGAAGCGTTCCGCATGTTTTAACATACGTTGCATCAATTCTGGCCCTTGCACGCCGTCGTTGTCACCGGGCCAATTGTCGACGTCTGTGGTCGTGGTCAGCTGGCCGCCTACCTCAATACCGGTGATCAATGTTGGCTTCAGGTTGGCGCGAGCCGCGTAAACGGCAGCGGTATAGCCGGCAGGGCCGGAACCTAGAATAATCAGGCGGGAATGTGTGCTGGTGCTCATGCTGTTCTCACTTAATACGAGTGTGGTCACCGTGCCTGCAGCTCGTTATGGCGGCGGCACGAAGTTTGAAGAGTTTGAAAAGTTTAGAAAATTAAAAAAATATGGAAAGTTTAAAAGCGTCAGTCAATAAATACGAAGGCTATCATGAATAGCAGGTGCGCTTGCCAGTTGTTTTGGCCAATTCTGCTGATATGTCTGCCCTATGAACCTGCTCGCCAGGCACCCAGCAGACTCAATCGCCAAGCACCGATACGCTGGCCAGCAAGCGTTGCACCCGCTCCAAGCTTTTGCCGCTTTCGCCCTGTTCCAGGCGATGCTCTGCCACCGCCGCAAACACCGCCTGTACGTCGTCTGGCAGTACGTGATCACGGCCCTGCATTAGCGCCCAGGCTTTCGCTGCGCGCAGCAGGCCCAGACCGGCGCGCGGCGACAGGCCATAAAGCAGGCCCGGAATGCTACGGCTGGCTTCCAGCAAGCGTTGTACGTAGTCCAGCAGCGCAGGGCTGGTGCTCACCTGCAGCACCGTATGTTGAATGCGCGCCAACTGCTCTTCAGCCAACAAAGTGGGCAGGCGCTGGGTCAGGCTGCTGCGGTCTTCGCCTTCCAGCAATTGACGTTCTGCCTGGGAATCAGGGTAGCCCAAGTGCAGGCGCATCAGAAACCGGTCGAGCTGGCTTTCTGGCAGCGCAAACGTGCCACCTTGCTCAATGGGGTTTTGGGTGGCAATCACAAAAAACGGTTGGGGAAGGGGCCGGGTTTCGCCCTCAATCGATACCTGCTGTTCTTCCATTGCCTCCAGCAGAGCGCTTTGGGTACGCGGTGATGCGCGATTGATTTCGTCGGCCAGAATTAACTGGGCAAAAATCGGCCCCGGATGAAACACAAGGCTGCCGGCAGCCTTGTCGTAAATCGAATAGCCCAGCACGTCCGCCGGCAACAAATCGTTGGTAAACTGAATGCGTTGATAGCGCAAACCCATTATGTGTGCCAGAGCGTGGGCAAGCGTGGTTTTACCCATGCCAGGAATGTCTTCAATCAGCAAATGACCACCTGCGAACAGGCTGCAAAGCGCCAGGCGCACCTGCCGATCTTTGCCCAGCAAAATGCCATTGAGTTCGTTGATGATCCGATTTATCGCTTTGTCCATACTCTGATCGATTTCCTGCTCGTTTGAAATGTCTGCGTAGGTAGAAGGCAATACGCCGGCCGCTCAGGAAAGAACAGGTGCAGCGCTATTTGGTCATTACGCCCGCAGGCAATTGCATGGTCACGCGGTGCAGGCTGCCACCTTGCTGAAGCAGTGGGCGACAGGGTATGGCGACGATTTCGCGGTCTGGGAACAGAGTCTGCACTGTGACGATTGCTGCGGTATCTTGGGGTACACCGTACACCGGCAGTAACACCGCGCCGTTGATGATTAGAAAGTTGGCGTAGGTAGCCGGCAGGCGCTGGCCTTTTTCATCACGGACAGCGTCTGGCCAGGGCAGGGGGGTTAGACGGTAAGGCTCACCATTGGCTTGGCGGAATTCGCGCAGGCCCTCGGCCATGGCGCTAAGAGCGCCATAGTGCTCGTCGCTTTCATCAGGGCAGGCGACATAGCAGATGTGGTTGGGTGCGCAAAACCGCGCCAGAACATCAATATGGCTGTCGGTATCGTCGCCGGCCAAGTAGCCGTGATTCAGCCAGAGCACCCGGTGAATGCCCAGTAACTGGCCCATAAGTGTCTCCATGGCGCTGCGGCTGTAATCGGGGTTGCGGCTGGGGCTTAAAAGGCATTGGCTGGTGGTCAGCAGAGTGCCTTCGCCATCGGTGTCGATGGCGCCGCCTTCGAGGATGAATCCGACGCTTTGCAGGGCGCTGCCGTCAAACGCACCGGCGCTGAGCAGCCTGTTGTTCAGGACGTTGTCTTTGTCCCACGGAAACTTATTGCCCCGGGCGTTAAAGCTGAAATCGATCAGCCTGGAGCCTTGGTGAGTGAACACGGTTAAAGGACCGTGGTCGCGCGCCCAGCTGTCGTTTGACGGTGCAACGAGAACTCGCGCGCGGAATGCCACGCCAGCGGTTTCCACATAATGATTTAGATGTTCCTGCAGTCGTCGCGCCTGCTCTGGGTCTTCGCAGCTGATCAATACAGACTCGAAGCGCAAAACCGTGCGCGCAATCGCCATGAATACCGGCCCTGTCTGTTCCAGATGGCCGGCCCCGGCGATGTTCTGATGGGGCCAGGTCAGCATTACCGCACTCTGCGGCGCCCACTCTGCGGGCAATAACGGCTTCGATTTCACGGGGCCAGTACCTTTTCCTTGTTGAAAAAAACCAGTCTAACGGACAGGCGCTGGCACGTCAGGACCTACTGGCAAAGCGTTGTGGCCTTTTCTGTGTCCGTGTCAGGGCGCGTGTTTTATCACCGAGTGAATAACCCGCTCGCTCTCGAGATACACCACAAAAGCCGGGTAGTGCCACTGGCTGATGGGTGGCTGGCCTACCGGGCCGCGGGTAGACTCGGGTGAGCCCCAGCGCTTGCGCACGCGCTCGGCTTTTATACCGGTCTGTGGCAGTGGTATGGCCTCGCGGTCGCCTTGTTGGCCGAGTGGAATAAGCAGTTCCTGAGTGCTGGCAGGCATCACCGACAAGGTCGTCGCCAGAGCGGCGGACAACAAGCCGGTTCGCAGCAATGGGCGCCAAAAACGATGGGTCTTCATAGCTAGTGCCCATCCAGAAACTCATAATTCATTGAATTCCCGTTAATATTTTTGATTGGGCATAAAAAACCTCTTGGATCTGGTATGTTTTAAGCGCGAACTAAAACCACCAAACCAAGAGGATTC